>ERZ1023884.27-NODE-27-length-47954-cov-28.490303_pt1 | contig 47954 bp, 87 predicted proteins | sample MGYA00380394_ERZ1023884 | MGnify/ENA primary metagenome ERZ1023884 (study PRJEB33179, sample SAMN07449001) | human gut metagenome | biome: Human-gut; feature: Human associated habitat; material: Faeces | host: Homo sapiens | place: India: Bhopal | collected... | reverse complement strand
CAGGGCGCGGCCTCCGCCACGGGCAATCAGGGCGCGGCCTCCGCCACGGGCAATCAGGGCGCGGCCTCCGCCACGGGCAATCAGGGCGCGGCCTCCGCCACGGGCAATCAGGGCGCGGCCTCCGCCACGGGCAATCAGGGCGCGGCCTCCGCCACGGGCAATCAGGGCGCGGCCTCCGCCACGGGCAATCAGGGCGCGGCCTCCGCCACGGGCTATCAGGGCGCGGCCTCCGCCACGGGCAAAGCCGGTGTTGCTCTTGCAGCTGGATATGAGTGTAAAGCAATGGGTGCTCTTGGCTGCGCGATCTGCTGTGTCGAGCGCGGCGAATGGGACGGAGAGACGCATCCGATTGTTGCCGTCAAGGCTGCAATCGTTGACGGCGAGAAGATCAAGGCCGATACATGGTACTGCCTGAAAAACGGCGAATTTGTGGAGGCTGAATGACGCGCGCCGAAGAGATATACATACCGTGCGAATGCCGGGTATCAATCTTTTTTCCCACCGGGCATATCGAATGTGATATTTGCCCCCTGCTGCAAACGTATAGCAGGCGGCAGTGCATGAGGACTGGGGAATTGATTCCGGCGTGGCAGAAACGCGGGTATTATTGCCCGCTGGAGATTCCGAGCGAGCTGATACCGCACGAAACTGATGATTTGAAGGAGGCCTTGGAAAACAAATGAAATTAACAGAAAAGCTGAATGCCATTCAGGCACAGCTGAAAGCGCCGAAGGACAAGAAGAATAGCTTCGGCGGTTACAACTACCGTTCCTGCGAAAGCATTTTGGAGGCTGTGAAGCCTCTGCTTCAGGCGCAGAGCTGCATTCTGACGATATCCGACGAGATTGTAGAGATCGGAAACCGCATTTATGTTAGGGCAAAGGCTACGATTTCCGATGGTGAGGGCGAGTATACGACGTATGGCTTTGCCCGTGAGCCGGAAAGCAAGAAGGGCATGGACGAGCCGCAGGTAACAGGTACGGCCAGCTCTTACGCCCGCAAGTACGCACTGAACGGCCTTTTTGCAATCGACGATACGAAGGACGCGGACACGGACGAATATGCAAAGGAAACGGGCCGGACAGCGAAAAGCCAGCCTGCGCAGGCGAGGAAAACAGCACCGCAAACATCTGCAATGTCATTTAATTGCGCAGTCTGCGGCCAGCAGATTGTGGGCGAAACGATCAACGGACATATGTATTCTGGCGTGAGCATTGCGGAGCAGACGGCCAAGAAGTTTGGCCGCTGCCTCTGCTGGACGTGCGCACAGAAGCAGGGAAAGGAGAAAAAGAATGCTGAATAAAATCGTTATGATGGGCCGCCTGACCCGTGACCCGGAGCTTCGGCAGACGCAAAGCGGAAACTCCGTTGCATCCTTCACGCTTGCCTGCGACCGCGATTTCGCGGCGCAGGGCGCGGAGAAGGAAACGGACTTTGTGGATATCGTCGCATGGCGGAATACAGCTGAGTTTGTCAGCAAGTATTTCTCCAAGGGCCGCATGGCCGTCGTGTCTGGCCGTTTGCAGATCCGCAACTGGGAAGACAAGGACGGAAACAAGCGCAAAACGGCAGAGATCGTCGCAGAAAGCGTTTATTTCGGCGACAGCAAGCGGGACGGGCAGAATGCTTCTGCCGCTGCGCCGGCTTCTTCGGAGTTCAAGCCGCTGCCGAGCACAACGCCGGTTCCGTTCTCTTCGCCGGATATGACGCAGATGGAGATCGGCGACGACGACCTGCCGTTCTGAGGGCTGACGGATGGGAGATAAAAAGGAATACGTCAAGCTGTGGCTGAGTTACAGGAGCTATTTCGAGGCGTACAGTGCTGCTGAGGTGGGGCGCTTGGTGCTGGCCGCGATGGATTATCGCGAGTCGGGAGCAGAGCCAGAGTTCAGCGGGAGTGAGCGTTTCATTTGGCCTGCGATTCGACGGGACATTGACGAGTCCGTAGCGGCTCAAAAAGCCATCTCCGCGTCCAGAAGCGAAGCAGGGAAGCAGGGCGGTCGGCCTGAATCAGAAAAAGCAAATGCTTCACCGGAAAGCAACGAAAAGCAAAAAAAGCAAATGCTTTCCGATGAAAGCAAAAAAAGCTATGGACAAAGGAAAAGGACAAAGGAAAAGGACATGGACAGTATTCTTTCCCCCCTTCCCCCCGCACTGCGCGAATCCGTTGAGAAATGGGTGGCGTACAAGGGCGAACGACGGGAGGAGTATAAGCCTGTCGGCCTGCAAAGCCTTGTTACGCAGATCACAAAGGCTGCGGAGGAATACGGCGAGGAAGCCATGATCGACGTGATAACCCGCTCTATGGCCGCAAATTACAAGGGGATCGTGTTTGACTGGCTGAAAGAGGCCAGCACACGCCCTGCGGCGCTTGGCCGCGCTGCAAAGCCCGGATACGGCGTGCAGGGGCACCATGACGATCTGAATCCACTGGAACGTGCAGCTGTGGACAGGGTGATGGGGCCGGTGTCAAAGGGCGCTGCCCGATTGCAGCAAGGCGTGCAGCACCACGGGGACGAACTTGATGCGTTCCAGCTGGAGGCGGTCGAGCGAATGCTTGCGGAAAACAAGGAGGATAAGACATGAACAAAGACTTGATGTTTTCAAGCGAAACCGACTTGTGGGCGACGCCACAGGGCTTTTTTGACGAACTGAACGAAGAGTTCGCATTTGAGACAGATGTCTGCGCAATTCCAGAAAACGCAAAATGCGCACGATATTTTACGCCTGATGACGACGGACTCGTGCAAGAATGGGCCGGCGTATGTTGGTGCAATCCTCCGTATGGCCGCGAGATCGGGAAATGGGTACAAAAAGCAGCAGAATCCGCAGAAAATGGAGCGACGGTAGTCATGCTGCTTCCTGCAAGAACAGATACGTTGTGGTTCCATCGGTACATATACGGGATGAGAGAGATCCGCTTTATCGCTGGGCGTCTAAAATTTGGTGGAAGCAAAAACAGCGCTCCTTTCCCAAGTATGGTTGTGGTATTCAGGAAGGAGGATAAGCCGTGAGATTTGTTTGCGATTGCTGCCACGATCTTACAAACATCGAGGCCGACCGAATGGAGATACAGGGCGAGAAACTGATGGCGTACAGCCGCGGGCGACTGGTGTACGTTGCGGATCTCGGCCAGATCATGCTGGCGAAGCTGACGCCGGGGAGGGAGGAAAAGTGAAGGTTCTAGCAGTTTGTGAGGAATCACAGGAAGTCTGCAAGGCGTTTCGTGCGCTTGGATACGAGGCGTACTCCTGCGATATTCAGGAGCCGTCCGGCGGACACCCAGAGTGGCATATCCTTGGCGATGCGCTTGAGGCTATCGAGGGGGGGCAAGTGGCCACCATGGACGGGCAGACGCATGATGTGGGGCGGTGGGATATGATTATTGCTTTCCCACCCTGCACCAAAACCAGCAACGCCGGAGCGCGGCACTTGTATAGGGGCGGCAAGCTCAATATCAAGCGGTATTATGAGGGCTTGTGCGGCAAAGCGCTGTTTTTAGCTATTTGGGCAGCGGATTGTGAAAAAGTTGTGATTGAGAATCCGACGCCGAGTAAAGTCTTTGAGTATCCAGAGCCAACCCAAGCCATACAGCCATATCAATACGGGCACCCGTTTAGCAAAAAAACGTTGCTGTGGGAGCGTGGTGTCCAGCCGTTGGAGCCGACCAATATTGTTGAGACGGTCGCTACATGGTGCCCAAGCGGAAGCTACAGCCATAAGCATGGGGAACAGCATAAAGGTATGTTTACCACGGATAGGGCCAAAAACCGCGCAAAGACATTCCCCGGAATCGCAAAGGCGATGGCGGAACAGTGGGGCGGAATGGAGGAGGACGGCAATTGAACAAAAAGGAGAATAGGAAGAAATGAGTAAACCCAAATACATGAAAGGCGATTGCATTCGATCACTGGACGATTTGGTGCTGCAAGAAAACATCTATTGGAACGGGAGGATTTGGAATCGAAAGTGGTTCATGAATCTTCAGATTCAAGTGCTTCTGACTCTAATCAAGCACAAGGCAATAAAGTACGCTGTGAGGCGGGACGGCATCACAACGGGAGAGTTTATCGAGCCGGTGTTATGGCATAAACTCAACGAACGCCCACTGACGGATGCGGAAAAATCTGAATTTTCCGAGCATGGCTATTCGGATTTTGAAATCCCAGAGTATATGTTCGACTGCCCTATGCCTGATGATGAGCAGGAAATCCTAATTGCAACCGAGTGGGGAGTGGACAAAGATGTGTGCCGCGTCGATACCGACGATTGGGGAAACCATTCGTTTGGATTGGAGGGATGCGGCGATTGGGACGGCGTGATCGCGTGGGCGGAAAATCCAAAGTACGATTTGGAGGGGAAATGAGATGGGATTAGAACAAACAACGATTGATCGTCTGCGGATGGCTTCGGATATGAGCCTGCGCCTGTACAAGCAGCCGCTTGTGATTACCTACTCGGGCGGCAAGGACTCGGACGTGCTTTTGCATCTGGCGGGCAAAGCCGGTATCCAGTATGAGGTTTTGCACTCGCTGACCACGGCGGACGCGCCGGAGACCGTCTGGCACGTCCGAGACACCTTCCGGCACTTGGAGCTGGCAGGCGTAAAATGCACCATAGATACCCACCGCACATCGGACGGCGGGAATGTGACCATGTGGAATTTGATTCCGCGCAAACTCATGCCGCCGACACGGCTCGGTATTGTTGCGCGGAACTCAAAGAGACCAGCGGGCGTGGGCGGTGGATCGCGACCGGCGTTCGCTGGGCCGAATCGCAAAAGCGCAAGTCCCGCGGCGTCATGGAGGCCCTGCACAGGGACAAATCCAAGCGGCTGACGCTTATGAATGATAACGACGAAAGCCGAATGATGATAGAAAAATGCCAGCTCAAGGGGACGCGGACGATCAATCCAATCATTGACTGGCAGGATGCTGACATCTGGGATTACTGCACGGCAGAAAAGATCTCGATAAATCCGCTTTACGCCTGCGGTTTTGAACGCGTGGGTTGTATCGGCTGCCCGATGGCAGGCAAGCACCGGAAGGTGCAGTTTGCACGCTATCCAAAGATTAAGGCCGCATATGTCCGGGCGTTTGACAGGATGCTTGCAGAACGGCAGACGCGGGGGCTGCCCTGCGACTGGCAAACAGGTGAGGACGTGATGCACTGGTGGATGGAGGACGGCGTTTTGCCGGGACAAATGGTTCTTGAAGGAATGGAGGATATATGAAGGAAATAGACATCGTGCAGGCGCTGCGGTGCTGCGCAAGTGGAGAATCAGAGGGAGAATGCCCGTTTACGGAGAAATACGGGTGCGATGGGTGCCCGAAAGTGAGCGCCGACCTCATCGAGCGCCTGACCGCCGAGAACGCGGCGCTGCGGGAGAAGGTGCCGCAGTGGATCAGCGTGGAGGACAGGCTGCCAGCGGAACTGCTGCTTGTAAACGTGGTGTGGGTGAACAGAGCGCCAGAACCGTATTATGAAAAAATAAAGGACGTTCCGTTTTCTGGCACTGCCTGTTTTTACAGGGATCGATGGTATTGGGATTCGCCTGTAGTCCTCGATCTGCTGGCGGAATACGGGGAAGATGCTTCTGATTTGGTGGACGATGCAGTGGAAATCACCCACTGGATGCCGCTGCCGGGCGCGCCGACGGAAGGAGAAAAGGCATGAGTAAAGCTGTTTTGATCAGCATTCGCCCGGAGTGGTGTGAGAAGATCATCAACGGGCAGAAGACCATTGAGGTGCGCAAGACGCGCCCGAAGATGGATACGCCGTTTAAGTGCTACATTTACTGCACAAAAGCAGAGGAGCGGCTTGCTTTCATCCTGAAAGATGGGGATGAAAATTACGGGGAGATTTATCACGGCAAGACGGTTTTTGGCAAGGTGGAAAAATGTTCAGTATGTGATATGTGGGGCAAGCGGCAGAAGGTCGTCGGCGAGTTTATATGTGATCGTGTGACAAATCTTTTTGCGAATAGTCGTTTTTGGCTGAGCGAAGAAGACGTCCTGCATACTTGCCTATCTGGCGATGAGATTCGAGCGTATGCAAATGGCGCGAATGGGTTATACGGATGGCACATTTCCAACCTCAGAATTTACGATCAACCGCGCGATCTGTGGGAGTTTGCCGGTCTGCAGCGGGAGACAGAATTCGGCCTTGCGCCCCGGCCAATCACCCGCCCGCCGCAGAGCTGGCGGTATGTGGAGGAAGAACTATGGGACGGCTGACAAGATCTAATATCAACGTAGACCCGGGCACCGACCGATTTCTGCACGCCACGATCGGCGGCAAGGAAATCGACTGGAAGCAGTGCCGGGACAGCACGCTTAACGTGCTGATCAACTGCCTAACGAGCAACAGCTTTGGCAAGGATATTTTCCGCAAGATGGTCCGTGATCTGTACGGACGTCTGAAAGCCTACGAGGACACGGGGCTGACGCCGGAAGAAATCAAGGCTCCATTTACGGAGGACACGATGATAAATCTGGCAGCGCAGGCGCTGGGCGTGGAGGCTGACCGCCTCCGCGAGCTTGCCGAGGCCGACAAGGACGGGCGCGTGGTCGTGCTGCCGTGCAAGGTGGGCGACGGGCTTTGGACATTCTGTAGTCACCCGGTCGAGCAAGTTTACAGTTTTACTGTGACAGATATAAGCACGCTTAATGGGAGAACGCTGCTGAACACATCACGCTGCGGCGTTATGGATGCACGTGATGTCGGCAAGACGGTTTTCCTCACCCGCGAGGAGGCCAAAAAGGCGCTGCAGGAAATGGAGGGCAAGAAGGATGGCTGAACTGAAACCGTGCCCGTTCTGCGGCGGTGACGTAGAAGAAACAGGCGGTTCGTGTAATTTCGGGAAAAAGATTATGACGCTCAATGTAAAGTGCAGGAAATGCGGGACATCCGTTGCCCTGAAAACAGCATGGAACACGAACGCATACATTGAAGCGGTTGAGGCATGGAACAGGAGTGTAAACCATGCATGAGGAGGAAAGTTGATGCAGGATTGCTGTTTTACATGCAAAAATCTGGAATACAGAAAGAACTACGTTTATCCGTACCGGTGCTTGAAGCACAAAGCAGAACGGTTCTCGGAGAAGGAATTTGAACGGATGTACTTTTCCGGAGAGGAATGCAAAGACTTTGAACAAAGGAGGTGGCCTGATGGGAACGATTCTAGCGATTGACCCCGGCAATATCAAATCTGGCTATGTCATCGTTGAGCACGACGGCGAAGAAATTCGCCGCGTGCTGGAGGCCGGGAAAATTGAAAATTTAAAACTGATAGCCGAACTAGCATGGAAGATTCATAAGAACTGTGCGGACGTGGCAATTGAAATGATCGCCGGTATGGGTATGACAGTAGGCCAAGAAGTTTTTGATACGTGCGTATGGATTGGACGGTTCTGGGAAATTGCGTTGGATACAGACGGGCATGAACCGACGCGGATATACCGCCGGGAAGAAAAGCTGGATCTGTGCGGCTCGCTATCTGCCAAAGATGCAAACATCCGGCAGGCCCTCGTTGACCGCTATGCGCCCGGTCAGCCGAACTTCGGCAAGGGCACGAAGAAAGACCCCGGTTTCTTCTCCGGCTTCTCTGCGGATATGTGGGCGGCGATGGCTGTCGCCGTGACGTATCTCGACAAGTACATAAGGGGGGTAAAGCTTTGAGCAAGACGCAGCGAAAGCCACCAAGACCGCCGATGCAGCTGATGTGCGATGCCTGCGGGAAAACGTTTATGCGCGCACCGTCGAAGTACAAGGAAAAATACAATTTTTGCAGCGAAGCGTGCGCATGGACGGCACATGGGGAAGCTGTGATGGGCCGGGCGGAGCGCGTGCGGATCCTGATTACACGGTCAATTCCAGTATACCCGGAAATGCAGCCCGTTCGCGGGCGGGTATATCCTGCCGAGAAATACAAATACAGGACAAACCGGACGGGCTATGTCGTAGAGGTCAACGGCAAGCGGGTATGTGTGAGGGTGGACGAATGCAGGGAGATTTAAGAATCAGCCCATATTCCGCTCCGTGCGGAAGCTGCCCCGAGAAAGGCTGCGGGGCAAAGCATACGACCTGCGAGGCGTACATAGCATTCCGCCGGGAGGCGGACAGATACAAGCAGGAGCGCCTAAAAGACATGACGCGGTGCGCGTCCACGCGGGGCTGCATGCGGACGCTGCGGGACGCAAACCGCGCAAAGCGCGAAGGGAGGCAACATTACCGATGAGCGGGATCACAGAGCAGGAATATGCGGCGTGGCTGGAAAAGGCGTTGCAAGCGCTCTATAAATCCAAGCCGCTTGCAATCGCGATTGTGGCAAAAACGGAAGCGGGCAATACGCTTACGGGCTACTACAATGCGGACGCACAGGACAAGGCCGTGTTTGCCCACCATATCCAGAGCGATATCGTGCTGGACATTATCAAGGCAAATGCCGCAGAAATCAAGGCCATGATGGAGGGCGTAGACGATGGAACAGATTAAGGGCGCGAAGTATGACGATGAAGACGAGGGCGTTTTCAAATGAGCACGCCGCGATACGGCTGGTGGGCCTATGCAAAATGGATGATCCGCAGCTATAAGGGCGGCGGGCTGATGACGAAGGCCGAGCGCGCTGCCGTTGCGGATGCAATCGCGGAGACGGAACAGCTCGTTGACGGCGCGGAGCGACTCCGGCTCATAGACTTGGTTCTTTGGAAGCGGACGCACACCTTACAGGGCGCTGCGATGGCGGTTTATGTGTCCGAACGCACCGCGCAGGAGTGGCACAGGCAATTTATTCGCCTTGTGGGGCAAAAAAGAGGGCTTTTATGAAAAAGTCTGCGTCCCAGAGCCAAATTTAACATTTACTATAAGGGCGTAGAGATCAACTCTACGGCACCGCAGCGTTCTGCGGAAACCTCCTCCTCCTGTTCTCGTGTTCTCCGGTGTGAATAAATATATTTATTCACACACGGAGACACGAGAACGAAAGAATGAGGCAGAAAGGAGCGGCTATGGCGAGTTTGCGCGCCCTTGCACACAAGCTGCAAACAGCGCTCTTGTACAACGGAATCAAAATAAAAATCAATCAAATGCAGACCTATTCCGCGAAAAATGACAGGATGGTGACGAAATACATGGTTTACGAATATCGACCTGATGAAAAGCCGAAGAACGTCACTCTGCTGGAAACGTACCAGATTGCGGATGTGGTGAAACTGCTGGCCGGACTTTACAGCGATGGCGGATGAAAAGCTTACGCCGAAGCAGAGACGATTCTGCGAAGAATATCTGAAATCCGGGAACGCGACAGAAGCAGCGAAAAAGGCCGGGTACAAAGAAACATCATGCAGAGTGATTGCGGCAGAAAACCTATCAAAACCAGCTATTTCTGCATATATAAAGCGCAGGCTGGACGAACAAGAGGCTGCGCAGGTCGCGGATTCCAACGAAATTCTGAAATTTTACACTGCGGTCATGCGCGGGGAGGTCAAAGATCAGTTCGGCATGGACGCATCGCTGTCCGACCGGCTGAAAGCCGGTGACAGCCTTATGAAACGCTACGCAGCTGCTTCCGACCGCAACAGGACGACAATGGAGAAGCTTGATTCGATGCTGAAGGAGTTCCAAGATGCTGTTAAGTCCGAAACAACGTGAATTTGTAAAATACGGGACGCATCGTTGGAACTTCAAGGGCGGAGCCACCAGAAGCGGGAAGACTTACCTCGATTTTCGATGGATCATACCGATCCGGATTCGTGAGCGAATCGGAAAAGATGGTCTGGCCGTCATTCTCGGCGTAACAAAATCCACGATTGAGCGAAATGTGCTGGAGCCAATGCGGAACATTTACGGGGACGAGCTTGTCGGCACGATCTCAAGCGACAATACGGCATGGATATTCGGAGAGAAATGTTACTGCCTCGGCGCCGAGAAGGTTTCCCAAGTTTCCAAGATTCGCGGTGCGTCGATTAAATATTGCTATGGGGACGAAGTAGCTGACTGGTCGGAAGAAGTATTCGCGCTGCTGAAAAGCCGCCTCGACAAAGAGTATTCTTGCTTTGATGGGACGTTCAATCCGCAATATCCTGACCACTGGCTGAAAAAATTCCTCGATAGCAACGCGGATATTTTCAGCCAGACATATACGATCGACGACAATCCGTTCCTGCCGGAATCTTTTAAAGAAAATCTGAAAAAAGAATACGAAGGGACGGTTTATTACGACCGCTACATTCTCGGCCTCTGGAGAATCGCCGAGGGTCTGGTTTACCCGATGTTTGATCGGGCCAGAAACGTCACAAGTGAGCGGGGCGGGCCGGGGCGGTACTGGATCTCATCGGACTACGGAACACAGAACCCTACCGTCTTTGCATTGTGGCGGGAATATGGCGGCAGGGCCGTCATGGAGAAGGAATATTACCACAGCGGACGCGAGAGCGGGCGGCAGAAGACCGATGAGGAATATTATCAGGACTTAGAGGCATTCGCGGACGGATACCGCATTGAGCGTGTCGTGCTCGACCCATCGGCAGCGTCCTTTGCCGAGTGCATCCGGCGGCACGGAAAGTTTTCTGTATGGAAAGCAAACAACGCCGTGCTGGACGGTATTCGCTTCACGGGGGCCTGCATCAAAAGCGGCATAATCAAATTCCATGAGAGTTGCAAAAACGCGTTTCGGGAATTTGGCCTTTATAGCTGGGACAAAAACGCAGGCGAAGACCGCGTGATAAAAGAAAACGACCACGTGTGCGATAGTATCCGCTATTTTTGCATGACCGTTTTGAGGAGAGAAATCAAGAAATGAGCCTTTTGACAAACATTCGAGGGTGGTTCCGGAATATGCTTTTCCCGCAGGCGGTGGCCGAGCGGGAATTCGGCGTATCTCCGGCAGTCAGCCCGAAGATGGAGCAGAATATAAGCCTCTGGTACGCGATGCTTATCGGGAATCCGCCCTGGCAGACGTGCGATGTCATTGCTGTCGGGCTTCCGGCGGCGATCTGCCGGGAGATCGCGCGACCGACGCTGGCCGAGCTGACGGCTAACATCACCGGCAGCGCCCGTGCGGATTATCTGAAAGACTGCTTTGAGCGGGCGGAAGAGAATTTTCACAGCGCCTTAGAACTGGGGCTTGCGCTCGGCGGCGTGGCATTTAAGCCGTATATCTACGGTGAGCAGCTGCTGGTCGACGTGACCGGCGCGGCGGCGTTCCAGCCGACGAAATTTGATCCTGCCGGGCGCTGCATCGGCGGCGTCTTCCGGGATAAGCCCGCGAAGGTGGGCGGGAAATATTATATCCGCCTCGAATCGCACGAGCTGGACGGCACGACATACACGATCCGCAATAAAGCGTATTACAGCGACGCTTCCGGCACAGTCGGCGCAGAAGCGCCCCTGAACGCCGTCCCGGAATGGGCGGACATTCAGCCGGAGATCGCGATTCAGGATATGAGCGGGCCGCTCTTCGCGTACTTCCGCCCGCCTGCGTCCAACACTGCGGACGCAAACAGCCCATGCGGAATGTCCGTATACGGAGACGCAGCGACTGTGCAGCTGATCAAGCAGGCCGATGAGCAGTGGGAGCGCCTGCGCTGGGAATATCGCTCCAGCGAGCGCAAAGTCCTGATGGATGGCACGAGCTCGACTGCGGATATGTTCAACAAGCGTATGTTTGAACTAGGACCGTTCTCCCCTAGCGGCGAATTCTTTCAGTACATCGAGCCGCAGATCCGCGACGAAGCAATCTACCGAGGTTTCCAGAATACGCTTCGCCGTATCGAGTTCAACGTCGGATTGGCTTATGGAGATATTTCCGACCCGCAGACCATCGAGAAGACGGCGACGGAGATCCGCAACAGCAAGCAGCGCAAATATGTGCTGATCGACAGCATCCAGACGGCGCTTGAGCACACGTTTGACAGCCTGCTCTATGCGCTCGATACATACGCAACACTCTATAACCTCGCGCCTGCCGGGACGTACAACGCCGATTACAGTTGGGGCGATTCCGTCCTTGACGACGCTGAGAAGAAGGAACAAGAGCGGGCAAACGACCGGCTTGACCTCGCTGATGGAATTCTGAACCACTGGGAATACCGCGCAAAGTGGTACGGCGAGGACGAGGCGACCGCAAAGGCGGCGCTGCCGAAGATGCAGGAAATGACAACCGAAGGACAACAGGAGGTAGAGTAATGGGCGGCAGAGGCGGAGCTGGTGGCGGCATTGGAGCTGGAGAATTTGGGCGTGGGCGCGGTATGAGCCTTGCGCGGTTTTTGCCACAGCAGGATATTAACCGAGCAAACGCTGCGTCTGTCACTGATATGGGCGATATTATCAGGCGCACATTTGAGCGCAACGCTGCTGATACTAAACTCTAATTAAAACAATTGATTATCCAACTACGCCCTGTAATGCTCTTTATCGTATCAGAGGTCAAGGTGCAAATGGTATCGCAAAGCCGATCTACTACCTTCTCCAAAGAAGCAAACACTTCATTGCGGAAGCCCGTGATTCGAAGTTCTTTCCATATCTGCTCGATGGGATTCATCTCAGGCGTATACGGTGGAATGTAAAACAACTCTATGTTTTCCGGGATATGAAGCTTGCTAGACTTGTGCCATGCTGCACCATCACAACACAGCAGGATCAGATCATCCGGGTATTGCTTGGACAGTTCCTCGAGAAATATGTTCATACAAGTAGAATTGCAATACGGCATAACAAGAAAACAGGAGCTTCCCGTTACTGGTTCAACAGCTCCGTATGCATACCGATATTCACGAATGTGATGGCAAGGTACCGATGGACGAATGCCCTTTTCACACCAGCAGTATTTGGGCTTATTGATTCGTCCGAATCCTGCTTCATCCTGGAACATAAGTCTTACTTCTTGATGTGGATGACCAGACTTGTTTACATAATCCTTCAGTTCGCCGATTCGCTTGTTAATTTTTTTGAGGTCTCGATGACCTCATCACTGGCTTTCTTCGGATGCTTGCTCCTTGGCATGACTTTCCTCCAACCGTGGCGGTGGAGGACGTAATAGATCTGTGATGTCCCTATGGAATGACCTACAGCTTCCCGATATGCAGTCTCAATATCATGCACTGATACCGTTTTTCCTGCATTTGAAGCCTGACGAAACGGTTCCAGAAGCGCTTCCTCTTCTGCATAACTCAGGTTCCGGTGGTTTCCGTGATAGTGGCTTTCTGTGATACTTGCAAGACCGTTGGCTTTATATCGGGAAACCAGCACGGTAATATATTGCGTGTGGAAGCCGGTTTTTTCACGAATTTCTTTGTTTTGCTTCCCTTCTGCTCGCATCTCAAGTGCTGCCAGTCTTTTTTCAACATTCTTGTCTCGATTCTTTTTCCTCGCAGCCTTGATTTCTTGCGTTTCCTCAAGCGTGAAAGTGTATCTTTTCATTTCTCATCACCATCTTCATGATACATCAACAGTGATAAATTATCAACCTTTTTAAAAGAATATTAGTATGAAATCAATGGGCTTGCGCTGTCGGACGCTGAAAAGAAAGACGCCGTAAAGCAGATGGCAACTCTCGCAACAACGGCGCTCAAAACGGCGGCAGGAGCAGTCAATCCTTATGCAAGTGGGCCTGCACGCCTGACAACGGCGCAGAAAACAGGAAGCGCCGCAGACAGAGCTGCAAGAGCGCGCGGTGAAATGGATAGCTACATGCGGAAATTGCGTGACCAGTCCAGTAAAAACCGCAAAGCAGCAGAAAACAAGGCGTTTTCCAATGCCTTTGTAACAGCGCAAAAGTCCGGCGCGTTAGAAGTTACGGTAAACGGAAAGAAATACCGCAGGGCTAACAAGCGCAGCGGTACATGGAGACCTGTTTAATGGGTGGACGCGGCGCAAGCAGCGGTATCAGCGTAAGCGGCAAGACTTACGGGAGCGAGTTTAAAACACTCGTCAAGGAAAGCAATATCAAGTTTGTCAAGGCGGTTGACGGCGCGCAGAAAACGCCTATGGAAACAATGACCAAAGGGCGCGTTTATGTGACGCTAAACAAAAACGACAATATCAAGGCAATTACATATTACGATGCGGCAAATAAAAGGACAAAGCAGATAGACTTGGACAGGCCGCACGATAAAGTTTCCCCACATACCCATCACGGATATATCCACAGCGAGAACGACAGCGCGAAAGGGTATGCAAACCTGACAACCGAAGAAAAGAAAATGGTTGAGCGGGTCAAAAAAATATGGTATAATCGGCGTAGCAAGTAGTGGTGTAATGGCAGCACACTTTGATTGAGGAAGTTCCGGTTTGATTCCGGGCGCTTGCTATGCCGTAAGGTACAGAAATGTATCTTGCGGCATTTTTGTTTGCTGGGGGATTTATGATTAACTTTGAAAATCTCGACAAGTTCACATTCCCCGGCGTTGGAAAGTACGACATTCCGCAGATCGAGCCGGTCAAGGCATACCCACAAGGTGAGTTTATCCCCGTGAATTACCATTACACCGCGAAAGACACGAAAAGCAAGATCGTGCATTTCTTTGTGGACGATTATCAATTCATTCGATATTGGAATACGCCTGACAAGTACATTCCGCAACTGTCGCGGTTTGCAGCGGTATGCGCGCCTGATTTTTCCACATACACAGATATGCCGCTTGCAATGCAGGTATACAATCACTATCGTAAACACTGGCTTGCGGCATACTGGCAGCTCCACGGAATGGCGGTTTATCCGACAATCTCATGGAGCGATGAGAGCAGCCATGACTGGTGCTTTGACGGGGAACCTGTCGGTGGTGTTGTGGCGGTTTCCTCGGTGGGAACGCAGGCAAACGCTGAAAGCAAGCGCCTGTTCCTGCGCGGCTACGAAGAAATGATGAAACGGCTATCCCCGGAATGGGTGATCTTTTACGGAAAAGTGCCGGAGGAATGCGATTGGAATGTGATACGGGTAAAGCCGCACTATGATGATATTGTAAAACGGAGGAAAGCAAAATGGGCGGACGTGGAGGCGCAGGCGGAGCGGGAGGCCGCGGAAAATCCGGAAGAATCCCTGCCGGAGGCAGCAAAGACGGAACCATTGTTGGAGGCAAGCCGAGGGAAATAGAATCCTATATGCGCGAAGCCAGAGGGTGGAGCCCTGCATACCATCACGACGAAATCTTGGAAGCGAAGACGGATGGAAACGGGAACCTGACATTCAGCTATGCAAAAGCGGATTCTTATGAAAAAACCGCAAAAACAAATAGAACTGTGAACACGAAGTACATAATTCAAGCCGGGGCAATAAACGGGGAAACGTTTGGTATTGACTGGTCGAAGGTGCAATCGATTTCGGGGCAAACGTACAATTTGCGCAATGTTGCAAAAGCCAATGGCTTATCATGGGATGGGAAGAAAAAGCAATGGCGGCGCAAGAAATAACAAATGAAATACCCATTTACTCCTGAATTACTTGACGCCCTTCCGGAAGATCTGGCAGAACTGTTCCGAGGATTGGAAGATATGCTCCTCGATGAGATATGCAGCCGACTTGCGCTGAAAGATCAGCTGAACGAAGTGACTGTTCAGGCAATCCGGGCGCTGCGGTCACACGGCATCGACCTCAAGAAGATCAGAAAGGAGATCCAGAAGACGGCGAATATCAGCGAGGAAAAGCTGAACAAGCTGCTGGACGACGTTGTAGAGCGCAATCAGCGCTATTACAACGGCCTTATCACGCTGGCCGATATGACAAAGCCTGACCGGCTGGTAGACGCCTCCGATATCGACGCGATCCGCAGGCAGACGCTCGGAGAATTCCGAAATCTGACGCAATCTTTGGGGTTTTTAGTGGACAATGGCCAGAGAATGCTTCCGCCTGCGCAAGCATATCAGTGGGCCCTAAATTCGTCAACGCTGCAAATTCAGAGCGGGGCGATCAGCTATAATCAGGCGATTGCCAACGCCGTCAAGCAGCTGGCAGAGAGCGGAATCAAAGTCGTAGACTATGAGAGCGGCCACACAGATCAAATCGACGTGGCCGCCCGCCGGGCCGTTATGACGGGCGTGGCGCAAATCTGCGACAAGTATTCCGACCAGTCGGCGGAATATCTGGATACCCGGTATTTTGAGATCACAGCCCACTCCGGCGCACGAGACAAGCCCGGCCCGTCCCCGTGGTCGAGCCACAAGGATTGGCAAGGGAAAATTTATTATAAAAGCGAAAACGGAGAGCCTGACCCGATTGGGCAGTACAAGGATCTCGTGGAGACGACCGGCTACGGCTATGTAGACGGCTTGACCGGCGCAAACTGCCGGCACTATAAGCATGCCTATATCCCTGGCGTCATGGATCCTACCTATACCGAGGAGCAGCTGGAACACATTGATGATGGTCTTGGCTGCGAGTTTGACGGGAAGAAATATACCGCATACGAAGCGACCCAGATGCAAAGACGGCTCGAACGGTCGATTCGCAAACAGAAACGTTTGAAAAACGCCTATAAAGCCTCCGGGCTTAAGGACGAAGAGACTGCTGCCACAGCCAAGCTGCGCCGCCTGAACACGAAATACCATGATTTCAGCAAGGCCGCAGGGCTGCCAGAGCAGCCGAAGAGAATGAAGGTGTTATATGATTGATGAAAAACTGAAAGCCGCCATTGAGCGGGCGCTTGCCGCCGGGTTCCGCGTTCAGCTGAAGCGCATGAAGGACGGAACAGTCAAGGCGCAGATCATCAAGGCGGAAGAGCTGAAAAAGTAATACAGATACCGCAGCACAATCGAGTGCGCGGAATGGCACGATGAGCCAACTACTGAGATTTTCTTAGTGGTTGGCTCTTTTTGTTTCGGTAAAAACCGCATGAGCGGGATTTATACAAAAAATTGGCTATCTGCAAGCCTAAAAGTGCAGGCGGGAGGTCATGGCGACGACCTAAAAAGCCTATCCCGTAAGGAGAAACCATGAAAAAAGAAGAATTGCTGAGCATTGGCCTGACAGAGGAGCAGGCAGACAAGGTTTTTGCCATGAACGGCAAGGACATTGAGAAGCACAAAAAGGCCGCAGAGGACGCAAAGGCGGACAAAGAGGCCGTGGAAAAGCAACTGGAAGACCGCGACAAGGACATCGAAGACCTGCGGAAGTCCAGCGGGGACGCCGAGAGCGTCCGCAAGCAGCTCGAAGACCTTCAGGGCCGGTACACCAAGGAAACCGAAGATTACAAGGCGCAGCTGGCAAGCCGGGACTACGCCGACGCCATGAACCGCGCGATTACGGCCAAGGGCGTCAAGTTCTCTTCCAAAGCCGCCGAGAAAGCCTACCTTGCAGACCTCAAGGAGAAACACCTTGAACTGAAAGACGGCGAGCTGACCGGCTTCGACGAGTGGCACAAGGCTCAGCTCGAAGCAGATCCGACTGCGTTTCAGGCAGATAAGCCCACGCCCACATTCGTCAAGCCCGTCGGACAGGGCGGCGCACCGGCGGCAAAGAGCAAGGGCGCAATGTACGCGCAGCAATTCAACGCGCAGTTTGCGCAGACACCAAACAAGGAGTGATTTGAAAAAATGTCTATCGTTGTAAACACAAAAGCAGAAGCCAGACCGAACTTCCTCGAAAGCGAAGTCGGCCTTGTCCTGAAGACCCGTGAAATCCCCGCGTCGATGGGCGTGCAGGACGGCAAGTACAAGATCGTAAAGGCCGGTACGCCGTTCCCGTCCGACAACTCGAACGCCGTCGGCATCGTGTTTGAGGATATCGATGTGACGGACGGCAATATGCCCGGCTCCGTGATGGTCGCGGGCCGTGTGCTGGCAGACCGCCTGTCGCTGGCCTCCGCAGCAAAGACCGCGCTGTCCGGCAAGGGCTTCACATTTGTTGATGCGCCGGAGATCACGCGCGGCTATACCGTGACCTACGACAAAAACGACGGCAGCGGCACGCCGCCCGTCGACGAGAACGTCTACACAGAGGGCTCCTACGCCGACGTCTCGACCGAATATCCGCTGACCAAGAGCGGCAACACCCAGACCGGCTGGAGCACGTCTAAGGGCGGCGAAGCTGTTTCCAAGGTCGAAATGACCGGCAATGTGACCCTGTACCCCGTGTGGACTACGGCCTAAAGAAGGAGGAAAAACACCATGCCTGACATTCTTGAACTGATTTCCGACGCTGACCGTCTGGATTTCTCGCAGAACATTTCCGTCGCACGCCCGGCGTACCTCGGCGACCGGCTGTTCCCGGACCAGAAGACCGAAAGCCTCAAGGCCGAGTACCTGCGCCTCGCAAACGGCGCACAGATCCCCACGATGGCGACCGTTCACGCCTTTGACACCGAGGCCGAGATCGCCACGCGCCCCGCGCTCGAAAAGACAGAGGTTGAGAAGCTGTTTATCAAGCGCAAGATCAACCAGTCCGAGCGGGTGCAGCTGCTCAACGAAAACGGCGTATATGCCGATAACGCGATCGTGAGCTATGTCTTCGACGATATGCGCCTGATGGCCGATGCGGTCAAGGTCAGAACTGAGGTCGCGAAGATGGAAGTCATCGCGACCGGCAAGATGACCATCAAGGAAAACAATCTCAACATGACCGTCGATTACGGCGTTCCGTCCGCAAACACCGGCTTCAAGATCGACTTCGGCGCAGACGCTGATATCATCGGCCAGCTTCAGGCCATCGCAGATCAGGCGGCGGCATCCGGCCACTCGCTGAGCGAAATGGTCGTCGGTACGAAGATCCTGCGTAAGCTCGCGTCCAACAAGGGCATTCAGACCCTCGTGTACGGCACGGTCGGCGCTGGTACATATGTCACCACCGAGAAGCTGCGCAGCCTCTTTACCGAGCTGTTCGGCTTCGGCCAGATCACGACCAACGACCAGCGCTATAAGGCGCAGGCCGCAAACGGCGCGGAAAAGACGTATCGCTTCTTCCCGGAGGACAAGGTTGCATTCCTGTCCAATGGTACGGCCAATTCCTTCGGCGTTGGCCTGTGGGGCGTGACGCCAGAAGAAAAGGGCTATGGCCCGTACACCGACAAGAGCGCGCAGCAGTATATCACGATCACCCAGTGGGAAACGCCTGACCCGAAGACCACCTGGACGAAGGCGAGCGGCCTGTTTATCCCGGTCGTGCCCGATCCTTACGGCCTGTTCATCGGCGCGGACGTAAGCAAGTAAATTCAAGCCTCCGCGCCTGCATGACGGGTGCGGAGGCTGACCGGAAGGAGGGCGCAGCATGATCTACGCCGATTACGAGTTTTATGCGACCGTGTACCGCGGGACGGCGCTGGATGAGGAGCAGTTCTGCGGCCTCGCCCGCAAAGCGTCGGCTTATGTCGATTACATCACCATGAGCCGCGCACGCTCCGCTGCCGGGGATAAGCTCGAAGCCGTCCAGAACTGCGTCTGCGCGCTCGCCGATCTGGAGCAGGACGCCGCGAAACTGGACAGCCTCGTCTACACGACCGACCGGCCTGTATCAAGCGAGACAGTAGGCGGCTGGTCACGCAGCTTCGGTTCACGCAATCTGTCGCAGGCGGATATACAGCGGACAGAGACACGCCGCCGTGAGATCGTGCTGGCGTACCTCGGACCGACCGGATTACTCAAAGCAAGGGGGTATGGGCCGTGTCCATGTTCCCCCACACCGTAACCATCTACAACGTCTCGCAGGAGACAGACCCGGCGACATTCAAGGACGTGGAGAAAACCTACATCACCGTCCTGCGCGGCGTTCTGCTGGAAGCCTCCAAGGCGGCCAACGTTCGCCAGAGCGGGCTTGAGGGCGCGGATGCGGTGAATCTTTACATCCCGTTCTCTACGCCTGCCGTAGACGGCGTGACAGGCGCAGAAAAGCGCTACGTCGGCCCGCAAGAATTCTGGCGTGCAACTGATAAAAGCGGAATCTGGACGCTCTCCACGGACGGCAACGGCGGAACGACATTCTTTATCAAGGGTGAAGTTGTGGAGCCGGACAAGACCGAGCAGGCGCTTGAAATGCTCTATGACGACGTTTACAAGGTCACAAAGGTCGATATGAAGGACTTCGGAAGCCAGGACATGAGACACTTCGAAGTCGGAGGGGCCTAATATGCTGAAATTCAGCGTAAAGGCAGACGGCTTTGATGAATTGCATGAGGCAATCGCACAGGCGTGTACCAAAGCGGAGCATATTGTCGCACTTCAGGCAAGAAAGGACACAGCCACGTATGTGCCATTCTTGACCGGTTCCCTCGACCGCAGAACACAGGTGGAAGGGAATGCGATTATCTATCCCGGCCCATACGCAAGGTTCCTGTACTACGGGAAAGTCATGGTAGACCCGGAGACCGGAAGCACCTACGCGCCGAAAGGCGGGACAAAGGTACTGACCGACAAAAATCTTGTGTTCAACACGTCAGGACACAATCAGGCGCAATCGCATTGGTTCGAGGCGTCAAAGGCTGAAAATCTTGATAAATGGCTTCGTGTAGCGGACAAGGCGGTGAAGAATGGACTCTGAAAAGCAAAAAAGGCTGGTATCTGCGGAGGAAGAACAGGATATCTCCCGAAAGATGATGATCTGGGCAAATTCCTTCTCAGACGACGACATACCGGCCGCAACGATTAATTATGAATTCCTTGCCGCCGACTCGGCGAGTATGGCCCTGTCCACCATTCAGGGCGCGTACATCACACGAAAATTCATCCTCGGAGGGCACGAGGCGGAATATCAATTCAAGATCATCGCCCGCATCAAGCCCGGAAACAGCAACGACAAGCGCCTGAAATGCGACGCCATGCTGAACCGCTTCGGGGATTGGGCCATGCAGAACCCGCCGGATTTGGGCGACGGGATGCGCGTCCGGCGCATGGAAGCTGTCAGCCGCTCGGCCCTGTTCGCCCGGTATGAGGACGGCACAGAGGATCATCAAATTCTAATGAAACTGACATATGAGGTGATTTAACTATGGCAAATAAATACACAATCGCGGCAAAAAACGGCGAGAGCGCAGTCCGTGAAATGCTGATTACCGCTCTGGACACCAGCGACAGCACCACATCGAAGTGGTCGGCGATGGGCGTCAAGGTGACGGAGAGCTCCATCAACTACGATTGGGGGCAGGAAACGAAGAAGGACATTCTGGGGCACGTGTACACGAACGCACAGACACCAGAAATGACACAGAGCTTTTCCGGCAGTGAGATTGTAGGCGGTGACGACGTGATGAACCATCTGCTCAATCTTGCAGTCGTGGAGAAGAACCATGCCGCTCTGGTAAATCAGAAATGCCTGATCATCCACACATACCTGCAGGACTCCGCAGGGAAGTCGTTTGCAGAGCAGTATGACGCCTGCGCGGTGCTCGTCACGACAGACGGAGGCGAGGGCGGCGGCGTTCTTGCTTCGGACATTGAAGTGACATACGGCGGAAACAGGACAACAGGAACCGCAGCGCGCGGTTCGGATGGAACCATCACGTTCACGCCGGATTCGGATTAAGGAGGCTGCATAAATGCCTGAAATCAAATTTGAAACCGGTATCGTATCGTTCAAGCTGAACGACGCGGCGGAAGTCTCCTTCAACCCGACCGACAGCGCATTTGTCGAACAGATCTTCAACACCTTTGACGAGCTGGACAGGAAGCAGGAGGCGTATAAGGCCGAAGTCGACCACTGCGCGGACAAGAAGGAGATTTTCGCCATTGCCCGCCGCCGCGACGCGGAAATGCGGGACATGATCGACGGTCTGTTTGCCAAGCCTGTCTGCGCAGACCTGTTCGGCACTATGAACGTCTACGCGCTGGCCGACGGCCTGCCAGTATGGTGCAACCTCATGCTGGCCGTGATCGATCAGATCGACACGAGCTTCGCGGCAGAGCAGAAGAAGACCAACCCGAGGATTGCGAAATACACAGCAAAATGGAAAAAGTGATCTGGGCGCTGCCGACCGCGGTCGACGTGAACGGCACAACGTATCCGATCCAATCTGATTACCGCGCAATCCTCGATATCCTCGTAGCCCTGACAGACAGGGAACTGGACGAGCGGGATAAGGCGGAAGCGACGCTGACCATCTTCTATCCCGACTTCGAAGAAATGCCCGTCAGCGACTATCAGGAAGCCCTGAACCAGTGCTTCCGCTTCATCGACCACGGGCAGGAGAACCGGGAAAAGAGAAAACAGCCAGAAATCATGTCATGGGCGCAGGACTTCGACCTCTATATTGCGCCCATCAACCGAATCGCGGGCTGCGAGGTCAGGGCGCTGGAATACCTGCATTGGTATTCGTTTCTAGCGTACTATCAAGAAATCGGAGATTGCCTGTATGCACAGGTGGTTTCTATCCGCGATAAAAAGGCCAGAGGAAAGAGCCTCGACAAACAGGAGAGGGATTTCTACCGGCGAAACCGGGATATTGTCGATCTGAAGACGACATACTCGGAGGCCGAAGCCGACCTGCTTGCCGCATGGGGCGTCGGGACAAAAAACAGCCGCCCCGGTTAGGGGCGGCAGCGAGAAAAACTTATTTTTTATACTCGAAAATGATTTCGCTACCCCAGAAGCTTGGAGAGAATCGAATCTCAATCTCACTCCAATCCTGCGGCGCTTCATATCCGACGACACCTTTCATTTTCTTACCGGCGGCAATCGTGCCATCAAGCTGCGGCTCGTCGGAACTCATCATGGCGGTGAGGCTGAGGCTGGTTGTATAGCCATCAATGTAGCTTTCGAATGAAAGCATGGTGCTGGACGCAATATCGCGGGATGAATTGTTTTCGATCTCGAATTCGCACAGAACAAAGACCTTTCCATCATCCGGCGAGACGTAATTTTGGCCGGAATTCTCGGTAACACTGAGCAACGTGACCGTCACGTCGTCCAGAACGACCTGATCCCCAACGTCAAATGTTTCGAGGCTGGAATCAGTCTGCTGTTGTGGTTGCTGCGAAGAAGAACTTGATTCCCCAACCTTTTCGGGCTTGGAAGACAACCCGCAGGAAGCAAAGGCCGCACCGATAAAGACAGCGAGGCAAAGAAACACAATCAAGGCAGTCAGGCAACCGCTGGGACGTTTCGCCTGCTTCTTGGTTTTTAGCCCGCCAACAACGTCAACGCGGTTCGAGGCGTTGATTTTGATGGTAAAAAAAGCATTCTGCTGCCCTTCGGCAATAACAAAGGATATGGTTTTATCCAGACGGCGATACCGGTAAAAAGAAAGTTCGTGCTGGCCCGGAGCGGCCACAGCTCGAAGTTCTTCACCGTTTTTCAGCGTGCCGACATCACAGCCATCCAATGCAACGCCGACGGTCAGGCCAGAACCGTAAAAAGAATTGTCCCGGCTAATTTGGATAATGCAATCACTCATATTTCTTACCTCCTTACTTGGAAGATAACACAAATAATGACAAAAATCAACCGAAAAGGTGGCGAAAATATGGCAGATGGGAAAATTGTGGTCACCGTCGACGCGGACGCGAAAAAGGCACAGAAAGAGCTGGATACGCTGTCTGCGAAAATCGACAAGATGGAAGCAAAGCTGAACGAGGACACCGGAACGCAGAGCGGGCTTAAAAAGGAGCTGGACGCTGCGCTTCAGTCCGCAAAGCAGACGGAAGACGCGCTGAAATCGCTCCGCTCGGAGGCTGACCGCCTAAAGGGCATCACGTCCGGAAGCGCTTCGGCTAATCCAGCGGAGTACATAGACGCTTATTCTCGACAGGCGGAGGTTGCTGCGCAGATCAAAGAGCAGGAACAGCTGCTGGTGCAGCAAAACAAAACGGCGGAAAAGCTTGGGAGTCAATATGCAAAGATCACCGACAAGGTGATAACCCAGACTGATGCGCTTGACGCTGCAAAGGCTAAAGCCGGAGAGCTGGTGCAGCAGATCACAGACGCCAGCGGAGCCTCGGCCCGCATGGCCGAAGCGTCGGCGCGCGTCGAAAAAAGCATGAATAAATTCGGGAGAAGATTAAGCGGGGTACTGAGGAGCGCGCTGGTCTTTACTGTCCTGTCCCGCGGCCTTTCCCAGCTGCGCAGCTGGCTCGGGGAGACGATCATGCAGAATGAGGCGGCCCGTGCATCTATCGCGCAGCTGAAAGCAGCTCTTCTGACGCTTGCACAGCCGATCCTCGAAGTCGTGATCCCGGTTTTTGTGAAGCTGGTCAACATTCTGGCACAAGTCGTGACGGCAATCGCAAAGTTTTTCGGTATGCTGTCCGGGAAAAGCTGGAGCGCGCAGGTATCTGCCGCGAAGGGACTGAACGCCGAGAAAGAGGCGCTGGAGGGCGTAGGTTCTGCCGCAGAAGACGCAAGCAAAAGCATGGCCGGATTTGACGAGATCAACCAGATCACCAGCAATCAGGCGTCCGGCGGCGGAGGCGGGGCGGGCGGCGCTGCCGACTCGAGCGGGATCACGCCGGATTTCTCGAATCTGGATCTTGCCGAAGATAAGCTGAACGACATCCTCGGCATTGTCGGCGCGATCGCGGCCGGACTGCTCGCGTGGAAGATCGCCAGCATGTTTACAGACAGCTTAAGCAAGATCGGCGGCATCGCACTTGCGGCCGCAGGCGCGTTTGCGCTTGTCTATTTCTGGCTGGACGCATGGAACAACGGTATCGACTTGACTAATTTTCTCGGGATGCTCGCCGGGCTTGCGGCCCTTGCTGGCGGACTCGCAATTGCATTCGGGCCGACCGCTGCGGCAATCGCTCTCGTGGTAGGTGGCCTTGCGATGTTAGTCGTCGGGATCAAAGATGTGATCGAAAACGGCTTTACGCTGGAAAACACACTGACCATCATCGCCGGACTACTTGCCGCCGGTATTGGGATCAGCATCCTGACGGGCAGCTGGATTCCGCTCCTGATTGCCGGGTTTGTTGCCGCTTTGGTGGCACTTGTTTCCTTTACCGGGCACGGGGAAGAGCTGATTCAAGGGCTGAAAAAAATCATAGACGGATTCGGGAAGTTCTTCAAGGGCGTGTTTACGGGAGACCTGAAACTTGCAGCGGAAGGTGCAAAGCAGATCTGGGAAGGGCTTAAGCAGACGTGGAACGCGATTGTAAACTCCATCAAGGACGCGTGGAACGCATTTATTACATGGCTGCAGGGTAAGAACCCGGCACTTGCTGCGATTTTTGAAACGATCGGAAAGCTGTTCTCCGACCAGTACAACGCATGGAAAAAGATCCTCAGCGGCCTTATTACCTTCCTGACCGGCGTATTCACCGGAGACTGGAAGAAAGCATGGAACGGTGTCCTAGATATTCTGAAAGGCGTTTGGAATCTCATTGTCGGCACGGTCGAAGGCGCGATTAACTTTATCATTGACGGAATTAACCTTTTGATTTCCGCTTTGAACAAAATCCACTTTGAAGTTCCAGATTGGGTTCCGCTTGTTGGCGGAAAATCATTTGGCATCAACATCACGCCTGTTTCCCGTGTATCGCTCCCCCGCCTAGCCTCCGGCGCGGTCATCCCGCCGAACCGGGAGTTTATGGCTGTGCTGGGAGACCAGAAAAGCGGAACGAATATCGAAACCCCGCTTGCCACAATGGTGCAGGCGTTCAAGCAGGCCATGAACGAAACGGGCGGCATGGGCGGCAGACAGATCACGGTTGTTATGCAGCTCGACCACAGAGAACTTGGACGCGCGGTGTATAACCTTAACAACGAGGAAACACAGCGCGTCGGAGTGAAGCTTGCGGGGGTGAAGGCATGACAAGCATTTTGAGCCTTGACGGCAAGGAGTATCCGAATCTGCATGTTGTGAGCCTAAAGCGTTCGTTTTCCGTCCTCGACGGCGATAACGCGGGCCGCGTGATGACCGGCGCGATGACGCGCGACATTATCGGTACATTTTACAATTACAGTTTGGAGATCGATCCTGTTTCGTCTGATCTTGCAGAATATGATGCGTTTTACGAGAACATTTCCGCGCCGGTCGATAGCCACGTTCTGACTGTCCCGTATGCGCAATCTGTTTTGACGTTTGATGCCTATGTGGCAAACGGAGAAGATGAACTTGTATCAAGATACGGCGATAGGAGCGAATGGCAGAACTTATCGATTAACTTTGTTGCAATGAAACCGAAGAGGGTTCCGGTATGAGCGTTCGAGTGATTTATGAGGACGTTGCGGTAGGCGCGGCGGAGGCGGCCAGCGTGGCGAGTACCGCCGCGCAGCCGATCTCCGACCTGTCCCTGCTGACATACGGCGCAGAGCCGGTGACCGTTGCGACGAACGAGCTGAACCAATGGAAACTGGACGGCTCCCGTCCGATCCTCACGACCGAGCGGGCGGCGTTCTGGTCTTCGGCTCCGAGCAAAGCGGACTGCACCTTTGACGCGAACCCGACGCTGACTATCACGCTGGACGGCACGTTCGCAAGCTCCGGCATTTACCTCTATTTTGACGGTGGCACCGGCGACTATTGCAGCGCCCTGACCATGACGTGGTACAACGGCGAGACAACCGTCGCGTCGCAGGACTTCACGCCGGACGGCCAGAAATATTTCTGCGCCAAGCCAGTCACGGGCTACAACAAGCTCGTGATTGAGCTGAAAAAGACGAGCCTGCCGTACCGCTATGCGAAGCTCCGACAGATATTCTTCGGCATCGTCCGGGAATTCGAGCGGGAGGATCTGCGCAGCGTCAACGTCACCGAGGGTGTCAGCGTGATCTCCGACGACGTGGAGATCAATACGCTGGATTTCACGCTCGACAACTCAGACGATATTGACTTCATTTTTCAGGAAAAGCAGCCCGTCAGCGCCTACGACGGCGCAAAGCTGATCGGCGTCTTTTACATCAAGAGCTCGTCCCGGTCGAGCGAACGGCTCTATGATGTATCCTGCCAGGACGCGCTCGGCATTCTGGACGACGAGCCCTTCGCGGCGGCGGTCTACAGCAGCAAAAACGCGAAGGAGCTGATAACCTCGATTCTCGGCGCGCACTTCACGCTGGACTTCGACCCTGCGCTGGAAGACGAGACCGTAACCGGCTATATCCCGGACTGCACGAAACGAGAAGCGCTGCAACAGATCGTTTTCGCGCTTCGTGCGACCATTGACACAAGCGCGTCGCGTGGCGTGCGCGTCCGGAGGCTCACAGCAGCCTCTCCTGCCACGATTCCGCTTGATCGGACATACACGGGCGGCAGCGTTGAAACGGCGGCAGTGGTCACGGAGATCCGCGTGACGGCACACAGCTATTCGGCGTCCGGAAGCGGGGAGAACGTGGAGGTCGGCGGTACGACCTACTATCACACGACGTCTGTCACGTCCAAGACCAATCCGAACGCCACCACACAGACCAAGCCGAACGTCATCGAGGTACGCGACGCTACGCTGGTCAACAGCGACAACGTTGCCGCCGTCGCGCAGCACGTCTTTGACTACTATATGCGCCGTCAGACGCACAGTGTCAAAATTGTCATGGACAAGGAAGCCCCGGGCGATTACGTGCAGACCACAACGCCGTGGGGCACGAAGATCACCGGAACGATCACCAGTATGGGCATTCGCCTCAGCGGAATCGCAGCGGCAGAATGCAAGATTATCGGCACATAGAACGGAGGTGCGACATTTGGTACAGGGAGATTCGTATAACCTTAGTGTTACCATCAAGAATAAAGGACAGCCGCTGGACGTTGCAAGCGTTGAAAAGGTGGAAATTTCTCTGCTTTATCTGCAAAAGAGCTATCCGGGAGAGATCGGATACGAGGACGGAAAGTTTCTGTTTCCCCTCACCCAGCAGGAGACCTTTCGGCTCCCGAAGCTCTGCCAGATGCAGGTGCGCGTGAAATTCAAGAGCGGTGACGTGATTGGCTCGGAGATCAAGCAGATCGACGTTGCGCACGCGCTTTCAAAGGCGGTGTTGTGATGGGCGGCATTGAATTTGAACTCAAGAACCGCGACCCGATCGACGTTTCCTTTAACGTTTCCGTGCGTGCTGGCGGCGGCTCCGGCGGCGGCTACAACATCGGCCCCGGCCTGAAGCTGGACGCCGAAACCAACACCCTGTCCGTCGATACGGCGGACGCAGTCGAAAAGGACAACACCAAGCCTGTCACCTCCGCCGCTGTGTTTGCGGAGGTAGGCAACATCAACGCGCTGCTCGCGACGATTTAAGGAGAGGATTTTATGAGCACACAGACTGAAATTACAAGATTGCAGACCGCGCGGAACAAGCTGCGCACATGGCTCGTCGGCCTCGGCCTCGCCGCGAGCACGGACAAGCTCGGCGCGCTGGCCGACAAGGCTGCAGCCATCAAAAATCAGGGCGCGGTTGACGCGCAGGTCAAGGAAGGCGAATCCTACACCGTCCCCGCGGGATATCACAACGGCTCCGGCACGGTCAAGGGCGTCTCCGGCGGCGGCAACTACAACCTCCAGGCCAAATCCGTCACGCCGACGAAGGAGCAGCAGTCCATCACACCAGATCAGGGCTATTACGGCCTGTCCGGCGTGACCGTCGGCGCGATCCCGGAAAACTTCCAGGACGTCTCCGCCACGACCGCCGCGCCCGGTGACGTGCTGGCGAATAAAGTCTTTATCGACGCCGACGGCGTGACGCAGGCTGGCACCATGCCGGACAACGGCGCGGTCGAAAAGGTGCTGGACGCCACGACCGGGAACCAGGAATACACCGTACCGGCGGGCAAGCACTCCGGAACGGGCAAGGTAGCCATCGCGCTGGAAACCAAGTCCGCCACGCCTGCCGAGGCCGCGCAGGACATCACGCCCACGAAGGGCAAGGTTCTCGGCAAGGTAACCGTCGGCGCGATCCCGGCCAAATACAAGGACGTTTCCGGCGTCACGGCCGCAGCCGCTGACGTGCTGGACGGAAAGTTCATCGTGCTGGCCAATGGCAGCAAGGTAGAGGGCACCATGGCCAACAACGGCGCGATTGCAAAGACCATCGACGGCCTCACGCAGACCAGCGTAGCCATTCCCGCAGGCTATACCTCCGGCGGCACAGTCGGCCTGACAGACGACATCGAAAACGCCCTCGCCGCGATTTAAAGGAGGAACAGACATGAGCGTACAGACAGAAATCGATCGCATTATCACGGCAGTCGGCGCGGCGTATGACGCAGTGGAGGCCAAAGGAGGCACAGCCCCTGCGGCACAGACCATCGAAGGGCTTGCCGCAGTAATCGGTACGATTCAGACCGGAATCGCTCTGCAGCTGATCGTAACAGTATCTGCCGGTGCGACGGTCACGGCGACAAACGGCTCCAAAACGATAACCGGAACATCTGACAGCACCGGAGTTTGTACGCTTACCGTTCCGGAGATCGGCACATGGAGAGTATCCGCTACGCTGGACGGGAAAACATCTGACACAAAAGCCGTAGCTATCACGGACAGCTACGCGGTGTCGCTTAATTTTGTATATCCGACACTGAATAAAAATACTTGGGAAACAATAAAAAATATATCCGACGCGGGACAGGGCGCGAACTATTGGAGCATTGGCGACCGAAAGGCGGTAACGCTAAACGGCACGGTTGGACATCTTACACTATCTAATTACACAATATACGCATTTGTCATTGGATTCAACCATAATGCGAGCCTAGAAGGGGAAAACCGTATTCATTTCCAGTTAGGCAAAACGGCGCTCTCCGGCGGTACGGACGTGTGTTTCTGCGACAGTTACTATACCTCGCCCGTTTCGACAACCGGCTATTTCTCTATGAACAGTAGTGCAACGAACTCCGGCGGATGGGCGAGCTCGCAAATGCGTACAAATATTTGCGGGACAAGCCTCTCGAGCTATTCCGGAACGATTATCGCAGTCATTCCGGCGGCGCTCCGTGCAGTCCTAAAGTCCGTTACCAAGTACACGGACAATACGGGAAATAATAGCACATCCGCGAGTGCGGTCACGGCGACAAAGGATTACTTTTTCCTCCTCTCGGAGTTTGAGGTTTTCGGGAGCATTTCGAGAGCAAACTCGAACGAGGCGAGTAAGCAAGCGCAGTACGCCTATTATTCCGCTGGAAACAGCAAGGTAAAGTACAAGCACAACGGAACGAGCACCGCCGCTCGTTGGTGGCTCCGTTCTCCGCTTGCGAGCAGCTCCGACGGTTTCGAGAATGTGAACACCAACGGGACAGTCGAAGACCGAACCGCGCGCGCTTCCTTCGGCTTCCCACCCGGCTTTTGCGTATGAGGGAAAAGCGCATGGAGTATATCGTGTATAAGCGTTTCCGCGGGAATGGCATCGATGGAGAATTTAATCTCCGATATGGAACTGCGGTATCGGAGATTGAAGGGTTCCTGTTTGCAGCAGATGGCAGGCGGATATGCGCTGCGACATCCGAAAACGGATGGGAGCATTTTAGGCAGAATACACCAGAGGGCGCGATGCGGCAGGAAATGCTTGAACGCCTTTATCGCTGGTATGAAAAAAACGGCTGCGGCGAAGACTTTACGGATGAAAAATGGCCGGGGCAGGAAAACGGCTACTGGAAAAATCGGTTGAGAACCGCAAGTACAGAGCGATTGGAGAAAATCTATCAAGAGAAATTTGGAGGGACGCCATGTATGCAGTAAAACAGGACGGCGCGTTTGCCGGGTATGCAGACAGTATTGTGCCCATTCGACTACACGGCAACGGTTGTTATGTCCCGTGCAAGGAAGATCAAGCAGAAGGATTTTGCGCTAAGATGGCTGTGATTATTACAGATAGAGAAGGAACTGAACATCAGGTGCTTTCTGACATGGTGTTTCATCTCACAGACCATACGCTGAAAGGTACTGAGCCAGAAGGCAGCTATGAGGAAATGGGCGCGGCACTGCCACTCACAGATGCAGAAACAGCGGCGAAAATTTTACTTGGGGAGACAGATTGATGAGTTACACAGAAAGAGCCAGAGCATTGAGACCCTATATTGAAAAAGCGTCTATTAGCTTACCCGATGAGGATGCACTGCAAGCAGTAGAGTTATTCCCACAGTGGGTGACAGGCCATTCTTACGCGGTCGATGATCGGCTGCAATACAATGGCGTATTATATCGCGTGGTGCAGGCGCATACCTCACAGGCAGACTGGACACCGGATATTACACCGGCACTGTTTGTGATCGTTTCACTAGAGGAATGGCCGGAATTTGTGCAACCTACGGGTGCGCATGATGCCTACAATAAGGGTGACAAGGTGACGTTTGAAGGCAAGCATTACATCAGCTTGATTGACGGGAATGTATTTTCACCAGCGGAATATCCGGCTGGTTGGCAGGAACAGGCGTAATTTACGAGAAGAAGGGAGAACACCATGGACACCAAGACCATCATCGTTACCCTCGCCACCGACCGGACGCAGGCGGATGTGGAGCGAGTGCGGGAGCTTGCCGCGAAGGGCTTTTCTGCCATGACTTCCGACGAGCAGGCGGAATGGCTGGCGGGGATGAAGGGCGCGTACAACGCTTCCGATCTGAACCGTGTGGGAACCGCCCTGAACTATCTGGCGGGACGCCTCGCCTCAATCTGCGGGAAGAGCATTACGTGGACGGCTAAAACCGATTGGGCCGTAACGGACATTATAACAGCCTCACAGGCCGAGGCATACCGCAAGCAGGTGCAGTCCATCCGGGACGCACTGGCATACCCCGAAGGAACACCGGACGCGCCCGGCCTCGACCGGCTGACCTACACCGGCGCAAACGACATCGAGCGCATTCTTGCGCTCTGCGAGGAACTGATCGATAACATCACAAAGGCGTTCCGCTACACCGGCGCTGCGGAATGCGCGACAGGAGGCTTGATATGAAAGATCGTCAACCTACTAAAGTTCTTACAAACGGTGCTATTCGATATGGCATCTACAATTCCGACGGTAGTCTTGATCACTACGAGTACATGAAACGTATGGACGAGCCAACAGTTGAGGGTACGCCTCTCAATAAAGCAAATCTTCTGTCCGATGCCACCGCAGCCAAGCTCTGGCCGAACGCAACCACGAGGCCGGAAGACCCGACCGTCAACGACGCGCTTGTCGAGTTGCAGAAAGGCACGTCGAAAGTGGGTGATATCCTCATGTCGGTCCGCGCAAAGCCGTCCGACGCGTGGCTGCTCTGCAATGGGCAGGCCATCACAAAGTCTACGTATCCAAAACTATTCGACATTTTACGGCCTGCGGCGTCTCCGGCCCCGTGGACAAGCAAAAGCATAACAGGTGTCGATAGAGATACGTCTAGGATAAAGTACACAAACGGGAAATGGTTCGCCTTTGCTTACGATAGCTCGAATGCAAAAATGCATATGTATGTATCGGATGATGCAGACACATGGGCGGACTATCCGTTCAACCTCGAACTTGGAAGCAACGTATATATTGACGGTGTTGCAATATGCTATCATGAACTGAAAAACGTTTATTGCATGGCTATCGTACGCGCAACTTCTTCAACAAGCAACTACTGCAGATCCTACACAATTTCAGAAGATTTGCAAACCGTGACAGAAGGAGGATGGATATGGAGCAGCGGCTCCTCTAGGTGCTCCAAGTTGGAATTATACGTCTCAAGCTACGGCAATGTGTATTGCGTAAGATACACGTACGAAACTGCCAATGGCGGTGCTTACGCGGATGCGTTTAAAGATACTGGCACATTCAACTGGAGCAGAATTTACTACGTAGACGCAGCAAGCTACGACGAAAGCACAGGGCATTTTTGCTGGACGGATGACAGAAATATTTATTCGGCAGAAGAATTGGGAGGAAATAGCGCGGAATATCTAATAGGGACAATTCCAAACGCAGTTATTCCGAGCAGCATACAAAAGAGTGCAATACACAAGTACATCTGCGCGGCCACAAATACAATAATTGCGATATATCAGGATGGAGGGCTAAAGTACGCTTACACAATCGATAATAGTACGACTTGGCATAGTGGGGCCGAAGTAATCTCCGCAAACTCAGCAGACTACATAGATCTCACATACGGGTTCGAGTTTGTGGCTGGGTTCCTGCTATTTACGGCCCGCCTAGACGGCGGAAGCACTCGATATATTTGCAGCGCTTCAGACCCGGAAGATCAAATATACAAGACTGCCGGTATTTTCAGCGGCGCACTATCGCCTGCTGCTTTGGCAGCGAATCCGCCAGCTGCCGGAGCGATATCCATATGTAATTATGGAGACTTGGCGAAACCGGTACCGACGATTGTAGCTGATAGCCGCAGCCACGCCTATATCAAGGCGCTGGAGGAATAAGCAATGCGGGACAGGATCGGAACAAACAACCTTGCAAACGGCGCTGTCCGATACGGGGCGTATGACGCGGGCGGGAATCTGCTGCGGTATGCATGGCTCCGCCCGGAAGACGAGCCGCTGGAAGCCGGGACGCCGCTCAACAGAGAAACGCTACTGTCGGCCGAAGCGGAAGCCGTTATATGGCCCGCGAGCGGGAAACCTGCGAATCCAACTGTGAATGATGCATTTGGCAAGATCACAGAGGCAAAGGAGGTCGGAGATATTCTGACAACCGTCCGCGTGCTCTCTGCCCCGTGGCACGCGTGCGATGGCTCAACCTTCGATCAGACTGCATACCCGGCCCTCTACGCAGCCCTCGGCGGCACGACGCTGCCGACGATCAGCTATTCCAGCGATACCACCACCTACATCAAAATGGCGGACGATTAGCCCGGCAAATAAAAGAGAAAGGTACAGAAAAATGGACACCAAAACCATCATCGTCACCCTCGCCTGCGCCGCGCTCGGCTCATCCGCGCTGACGGCGGTAGTAAACGCCGTCGTCAGCGCGATACAGAAAAAGCGCGGCAAGGCCACAACGCAGGAGGCGCACCTTGCAGAGATCGACAAAAAGCTTGGGAAAATGCAGGAGCATCAGGATGAGCAATATCTGGCGATCCTCCGGCTCACGATCATGAGCGAGGAGATGCCCATGGGCGAACGCCTGATCGCCGGGCAGAAATACGTCAACCTAGGCGGAAACGGCGACGTGAAGAAGTTTTTACACCAGCTGGAGGCGCAATGCGGGCATAGCAATGGAGTTTAGTAAAAAGTGGCTGATTTGCAGCGCGCTCGTCAGCCTCGCGCTCATCATCGCCTGCGCGGCAGGCGCAGGCCTGACGGAGATCACGCTTGCGGTGCTGGCCGAAACAACGGCTTCCAGCGGCTTTTACCTCTGGAAAGCCAAGAACGAGAACCGCGCGAAGTACGCGCAGAAGTACATGGATAAATGGGCCGCAAAATACGGCCCGGAAGCGGCAGCACGCATCGCAGAGATCGTGCTGAAGGACTGAAAGGAGTATACTTAATGAAAAAACTGTTTATCTCTCAGCCTATGAAGGAAAAGACCAACGAGGAAATTCGGAAAGAACGTGAAGATGCGATCTTCTGCGCAAAGGAGCTGATGGGCGATGAAATCGAAGTAATTGACAGCTTCTTTGAAAACGCTCCGGCGGAGGCAAGGCCACTGTGGTATCTTGGCGAATCGCTGAAACTGCTGTCTACGGCTGACGTTGCGTACTTCGCCTCCGGTTGGAAGAACGCCCGCGGCTGCAAGATCGAGCATATCTGTGCGGAGCAGTACGGCATCAATATCGTGGAAGCGTGAAAGGAGCATACATATGGAAAACATCAAGAAGCGGCTCGGCAATCTGCTGAGCGTCAAATCTATCGTCACGCTGGTGCTGACGGCGGTATTTGCGTACATGGCAGTCGCCGGGAAGATCTCGCAGGACTTTATGATGGTGTATACCGTCGTGATCGCGTTTTACTTTGGAACACAGAGCCAGAAAGCGCAGGACGCGATTGACAACGCCACGAAGGAGGATGCGCAGAAATGAGTATCAAAATTGGGCAGGCCAGTCTTGGAGAAACCGGAGGACGCAACCAGCAGCCCGGCAACCAGACCGGGCGGGAGCTGAATATCTCCAACTGGTACAATGGCCGCTGGCTCGGCATCTTGCGCTACAAGAGCCGCAAAAAGGCCGAGCTGGCCGCGCAGACGTGCGAGGCGGCCATTAAGAACCGGAACATCGGCTACGACATGGACAACAGGAACACGGCGTATGAGGCCGCCAGAGCCGTCGGGTGGGACGTGAGCAGGATCGCAAAGCCTGTGGAGACGGACTGCTCCGCGCTCATGATGCTCTGCGCTGTGGCCGCAGGCTGCGCGTCGGTAGAAGCGCTCTACCGTCGGCAGGGCAACAGCTGCACGACATACTGCATGCTGCACGATTGGCCAGCAACGGGAGATTTTGTGCTGCTGACCGGCAGCAAGTATCTGACGACGGACGCCAATCTCCTGCGCGGGGACGTGCTGGTAAGCGAGGGCCATACCGTGATGGCCCTCGAAGATGGAAAAAATGCAGAGGAGGAAACTGAGATGGTAGAAAAGAGCAAAATCATCGTGGACGGCAAGGAAGTCGCCGTTGAGCGCATCCTGAAAGACGGCACGAACTACGTCAAGGTGCGCGATCTGGCCGCCGCGCTGGATCTCGAAGTCAGCAACAAGGGCAATATCGCCGTGCTGAATCACAAGGAAAAGTAAGGAGGCGGGGCCTATGTCGCCGCAGGCGCGGGCCAAGCTGCCGCCAGAGCTGGGCCGCCTGACCCGCAAGGATATGGAGGCCGTGATCTATCAGGCCAATCTTGGCCGGGAAAATGAGAAGATCGCGCAGCTCTATTTTGTGGATAAGCTTCCCCAGGTAGATGTTGCAACAGAGCTGTTTCTGGGCCGCGCCACGGTCCAGCGCCGCCTGCCGGAGATCATGCGGGAGATGCAGCGGACATCCAGCAAACTGTATAACTGAGATAAGCGCCGAGAAATCGGCGCTTATTTTTTGAAAAAACTATTGACATATACGGTATTACGGTATATAATAGGTGCATAAGATGAAGCAAAACAAAACCAACTACGGAGGGTACAGCGATGGCAAAGGCGAAGATCACTTGCAAATGCGAAATCTGCGGAGGCACGTTCGAACACGTCCGCACTTGCGTAAACCGCAGCGACGCAGATTCCTATGCAGAATGGGCTGCGGAACACGTTACTGTTTGCCCGTCCTGCTATGCCGCAGCAAAAAAGGCAGAGGCGGCGTCTAAACTGAATGCGTACATTGCCGAGAACTTCGGTGCCGAGCATCCGCTTCCCAAGATCAGCGGCGTTTCCGAAAAGCAGATTTCCTATGCAGAGGCCCTGCGCGACGAATTCATCTCTCGTGATCTTGCGGGCTGCCACGTAAAGCTCGCCAGATTCTTCGCGGTGGAAGATAAAGTCCGGCTCGAAAACATGAGTGAAGAATGGCACGCCGCAGCAGAGAAGCGAGCGGAATCGGAAGGCCTGTCCGTCGAAGCATGGTTCACGAAAAACCGCCCGGCAATCGTAGCCCGCACTTCCAAGATTACAATCGTCGATGTTGTAAAAAAGCTTGAGCTGATCGTAACGGAGTCCAACGCGTCGAAGCTCATTGACGCGTTGGGCTGAGAAGGAGGAAACAACAATGGAAAACGTAGAGGAAATCACCAGAATCATGAAGGCCGGAAGCGCCGCCGGTCGCGCGCAGGAACCGATGCGGTTTGAGACGCAGGAGGAACGCAACGCATGGTATGAGGAACAAACGGAAATTCTGGCGAAGGTTATGGCTCCAGTAGGAGACGAACCTTACGACAAGAACCTGCAAGGGCATAAGATTGCGGACCGTTTCGCGGATATCCATACATTCGAAATCTACAGACTTACCAATATCCGATACATTATCGGAGACTTTGAAACTTATGAAGAGTACGCGGCTCACTGCTGGGCGGAGGAAGAAGCCTGGTTTGATAAGCTGCGAGCAGATTTAGAGGAGGAATAAAAAATGATTGCACATCTTTACCGCATCCGTTCTGATTTCCGGAACGTTCCGGACAAAATCATCATTAAGGCGAAGGCGAAGGAAAACTTCCCCGGTACTTGGCTCCACGCCGAAGTTGAACTTCCGGATTTTATCCGGGTGGCCGAAACCGAAGCCGGTGACGGATTCCTGTTCACGCAGGATGAAACTATTATGAACGTTTATATCGAAGATGCGGAGCGCTTGGACGGTGACGCAATTAAGGGAACGGTGAGCATCCGCAGCGCAAGCGGACGTATGCTTGCGAAGTGCGTCGCCATGTGGCGATGAGAACAGGGGAGGTTTTTCTAGATGAAATACGCTGGAGAATGGACAGTCCGCGGCGCGTTGAAGCATGACGGCATTTTCACACTCAATGGGCCGGATGATAGTAAGCTCTATCTGCCCGTTGGGGCGGAGGGCTGGAATGATGGAGGAAACGCCTTCAACCTTCTCACGCAGGAATTTGAGTCGATTCCTGCACACGCGGATGTTTTTGAGATTGACATCCTGCGTAGCCGCGCAAATTGGGAGGCCGCCGATGCCGAGTGAGGCCCAAAAGCGCGCCCGCGACAAGTGGGACGCCACAAACATGACGCTGGTAAGCTGCAAGATGCGGCGCGACCTTGCTGACGATTTTAAGTCTGCCGCAAAAGCAAACGGCACAACGCCCAGCGCCTTGATCCGTGGGTGGATCGACGGATATATGCAGCAAAACAAGCCCGTGAAGTAATCCGCAGGCAATTTTGAACCAAATTGATACACAACTGAGGCACAAGAAGCCGTAAAAAAGCCCATACTGGACACACAAAGGAGTGTTCGGTATGGGCTTTTCTTATTTTAATCCAAATCCCGCCGGGCAGAAGGTCGGGGACTGCACCGTCCGGGCTATCGCAAAGGCGACCGGGAAGAGCTGGGACGAGGTGTATATCGGCCTGTGCCTGCAAGGGCTGATCATGGGCGATCTGCCAAGCGCAAACAGCGTATGGAGCGCTTACCTCCGGCAGCAGGGATTTACGCGGAACGTGATACCGAACACGTGCCCGGACTGCTATACCGTCGCGGATTTCTGCGCAGATCATCCGCGCGGCGTGTACGTGCTGGCTCTATCAAGCCATGTGGTCTGCGCGGAGAACGGAAGCTATTTTGATACGTGGGACAGCGGCAACGAGATACCACTGTTTTACTGGGCAAAGGAGGAAGCTTAATGTTTGGACAGCAGCCGTATGTGTATCAGCAGCCGATTTACAATCAGCCGCCCATGCCGCCGATGCAGGAGCCGCAAATGCAGATGCGTCCGCAGTATCAGCCTGCACCGCAGATGCCGGCTTACCAACCGCAGCCCCAGCAGCCGCAGAATCAGTCGATCATCTGGGTTCCGAACGAGCAGGCGGCGAACGACTTTATTGTCGCGCCTAACAACGCCGTTACGCTCTGGGATATGAATGCGCCTGTCGTGTACGTGAAAAAGGCTGACGCGAGCGGGAAACCGGCCATGACAACCTACGATCTCGTAGAGCGTGCACAGGCCGTTATAACGCCCACAGCGGCGCGAAAAGGCATGATGGAGGAATACGTGACGCGCAAGGAGTTCGACGAGCTTGTGGCGAAGCTGTCCGCCCCAAGCGTCAGGCCGCGAAAGATGAAGGAGGCGGACAATGAACCCACTGTTTAACGCCCTCGGCGGCGGACAGCTGCCCGGCCCGATGGGGCAGTTCCAAAACATGATACAGCAGTTCCGGCAATTCCAGAACAGCTATCAGGGGGATCCAAAAGCAGAGGTCGAAAAGCTGGTACGAAGCGGGAAAATCTCGCAGCAGCAGTTGAATCAGCTGCAGCAGGTGGCGGGGCAATTCCGGCAGCTGCTGCAATAGTTCGGGAATTCCGAACAGTTGAACGATCAAAATCGTGGCCACGATTGAGATAAATCTTTTGAATCTACGAAAGGAATGAAAAATATGAGTTTGAATGACGGCTCCCCGACCATGACAATGCCCGTCGCGCCTACCGGCATGACAGGTGGCGGCTGGGGCGGCTTCGGCGGTGATAATGGCTGGTGGATCATCATCCTGTTCCTTGCCATTTTCTGCGGCTGGGGCGGCAATGGAAACGGATTCGGCAACAACGGCAGAAATTCCGGCGGCGTTGTAGACGGCTATGTGCTGGCCTCTGACTTCTCCAACATCGAGCGCAAGATCGACAGTGTAAATCAGGGGCTTTGCGACGGATTTTACCAGCAGGCGCAGCTTGTCAACGGCACCAACATGGCGATGGCAAACGGCTTTGCTCAGGCCGAGCTTTCCCGCTGCAACCAGCAGGCCGCGCTTATGCAGCAGCTGAACAACATGGCGATGCAGGCACAGGAGTGCTGCTGCGAAAACCGCGCTGCAATCGCCCAGGTGCGCTATGACATGGCGACGCAGGCGTGCGACACCCGCAACACCGTGCAGAACACCACCCGCGACATCATCGACGCCATGAACTGCGGCTTCCGCAGCATCGACCAGCGTCTGACGGCGCAGGAGCTTGCGGCGAAGGACGCGAAGATCGCAGAGCAGAACCAGCAGCTTTTCGGCTACCAGCTGGCAGCATCGCAGGCGGCACAGAACAATTACCTTGTTTCCACGCTTCGCCCGAGTCCCAGCCCGGCCTATGTTGTCGCGAATCCGTACTGCTGCAACAGCGGCTACAACTACGGCTGCGGCAACTGCGCGTAACAACTCCACATCGTAGAGCTTTTTCGTGGCCTCACGAAAATGATCGGCCCCATTGCCGATACTCGATAGCAACGCGGCGGGGCAATCGTCCCGCCGCTGTATTTTTATGAAAGGAATGATTTTATGGCTGAATTTACATCATCCGGGATTCAAACTGTCGCCGCTGGGCAGAACGTCCCTCTGATCTCCACGGCGGCTTGCGGAAAGCCGTGCATCGTACATCGAGAAGGAAGCGGGCTTGTTACGCTGCGCGGGCTTACGCAGCAATGCAAGGCGAAGTTCCGCGTATCCTTTGGCGCGAATATCGCCGTACCTACAGGCGGAACAGTAGGTGCCATTACCGCTGCGCTCGCAATCAACGGCGAACCTCTGAGCAGCGCCACAGCGACCGTAACCCCTGCGGCTGTTGAGAACTATTTCAACATCTTCGTTTCCACATTCGTGGAAGTCCCGCGCGGCTGCTGCCTGACTGTAGCGGCGAAGAACACCAGCGCGCAGGCGATCAGTTTCGCAAATAGCAATATGATCGTCGAGCGCGTATCGTGAAAGGAGGATGCAATATGTACGATCTGAGAAATCTCCGCGAAATGCTCTGCAAAGAGCTGGACGAAATCGCCGAGAAGCGCGAAATGTCTGCGGGCGACCTCGACGCGATCCAGAAACTTACCAGCTCCATCAAGAATACCTACAAGATCGAGATTGCTGAAGACAGCGGCTATTCCCGCGATGGCGAGTGGGAGGCGGATATGCGCGGTACTTACGGCCGGGGCAGCTCTTACCGTGGCCGCCGCCGTGACGCAATGGGACGCTATACCCGCGCCGATGCCCGCGAGCATATGCGCGCGCAGCTGGACGATATGATGCGCGACGCGAACGACGATAAAACCCGTGACGCGATCCGCCGCTGCATGGAGCAGATCGAGCGGGCATAAGGAGAGCGCAATATGTTGGATGCAGCCGAAATCCGGAAAGAGATTGCTCGCCTGGAATATGAGGAATCCGACTATAAGAATTACGCTAAGCTTGCGGATCTGTACGTGATCCGCAAGCAGATGCAGGAAGAGGAACGGGGCGACGGCGGCAAGTATGTGGGTTACTACTCCGGCGCTTCCGCCCCTGTGACCGCAGAACCGGCTACCGTGGGCGAGTACGGGGACAGTGAGTTTTTACTTGCGGTAGCCGGGAAAGACCCGGCAAGGGCTTGGGCGGTTGTTGATGAACTTATGGACACACTATCGCTTGTGAACCGAAAAGTCTATGATTCTGTGCTGCGGAAAATAAAGTCCATGTAGCAAAAAACAGGGGAGTCCCCTCGCATTGCGCTTAATTTGTAGCATACAATGTAGCATACAGGAAATGATTTTATGTTACATAGCGTGTCATAATGTGATTTTTCGCTTTTTGGGAATACGCGGAAAATAGGGCAAAAAGCATAAAAAAGTACCGGTTTTAGCTGCTTTCAAGCTAAAACCGGTACTTTGGCGCGGAAGGAGAGATTTGAACTCTCGCGCGCTTTTTAGACGCCTACTCCCTTAGCAGGGGAGAAAAAACCATTGAAAACACTGGGGAAATTGGCATTTGTAACATATTTTGTAGCATACAGAATTCACTCTGGCGATTCGTTTTGCAACTGATTTACGGCATCGACCATGCCTTTCATGTCCGGGTGTACATACCGTTGGGTAGTCGTTATCTTCGTGTGGCGCATGATTTCCTTGATCGTAAACGGGTCGATATTTTTCATCGCGAGGGCTGTAGCGGTTGTATGGCGGCATGAGTAAGGTGGTAGCTTTTGCACTCCGGCGAGCTCCAAACACTCATAATATCTCTTGTAAAAATTATCTTTGTTTATGCAGCAGATATTTCCGACGCGCGATTTGCTTTCTTCGCATAGTTCATGCAGCACCGGCGCAACGAAATCCGGGAATACCATAGGCGTTTCCTTCCGCTTCTTTGTCTTTATGCCGCCTCGGACGATCTCATTCTTTTCAAAGTCAATCATATCTTTCTTGAGTTTCAGAAGCTCACCGGGCATCATGCCGGTATAAATCATCGTTAAAATAAACCCAATAAAGTGGTCTTTTGCATACGCTTCCCATAGCTTTTTTACGTCGGCGTCGGTAAACGGTTCCGGCGACTTCTCTTCCAATTCCGGAAGCTTTATGTACTTTGCAAGATTCACGGTTGTCTGCTTTTCTGCGATTGCGAGGTTATAGCAGTGGGAGAGGACGGTTTTCATATCTTTCCGTGTGTAATAGGTGTTGGCGTTGCGGTCGATAACATCCTGTATCTGCGCGATGGTAAGCGCGTCGATCTCACGGTCGGCGATTTCTCTCATGCGCTCGAAGGCCTTTTCCGCCGCGCCCTGACGATCAGCCGATAAGGATAGATAATCCCCACGCAGATATGTTTTGTAGTATTCTCTGAGAGTGGGGCTTCGCTGCTCTTCTTTCGGAGGGTTTGCAGCATATTGGAGGGCGGCGCGCTTTGATGTAAAACCGCCTTTTGTTCGCATCTTTTGCCGAAGCTTGTCGTTCTCGTCTAGGTAAGTTCTTTCTGTCCAACGTGCCGTCCACGTCTTCCCTCGCTGGTAAGCGCTTCCCTGCCCGTTCCCGCGTGTCCGGTTTCGCCGCGCTTCCTGTTTTTTTCCGCACCAGCAACAGTAGGGCGCGCCGTCTGGGATTTCTTTTTTACACTTGATGCACTCCATGTTTCCCTCCACGTTCTTTTCGGATCGCGTAGAAAGTAATTGCCGAAGCCAGCGCTGAACCTACGATCAGGGCAATGCAAACCCATGCAGCTACGGACAAATATCCATCGCGAATGAGGCCTGCGCTCCGACTCTGCGCATCCGTCACAAGGCAGGCAATCAGAGAAAAGGAGAGCAGCATACAAAACAGGGCGAGGACGTAACACATTGTATGTGTAGACTTTATCTGTGCGCTTTGCACGGCCGCTGTTGCCTCCAGTTTGGCGTTTTCAAGCTCGACGTGATGGATCTGCTTGGTCAGCTTTTCCGGGCTTCCGACGCGATTTTCAAGGCCGAACAGCTCGTCGAGCGACAACCCGAGCGTTTTGCATAGCGCAGCCGAGTTGTAAAGCCGTGGATCCGCTTGTGTTCCAGCGTATAATCGGCTCACGGCAGAGAAGGAAACGCCGGACTCGTTCGACAGCTCCTCCAACGTCATCCCGCTTGCATCTTTTGCCCTTCTGATCTTCCCCTGATACGCGCCGATAAACGGAGCGAGATCCTGTATTGCGGACATGATTACGCCTCCATTCGTAAGTTTCAGTTTTATTTCTTACATTTTCCATATAAAAATGCAAAACATGTGACAAGAACGCAGGATTCGCCCTTTTCTTACAAACAGTATCTGGTACAATGAAAACGTAGCAGATAGTTCCTGAATCCGGCATCTGCTGAAATGGCCCCACCGTATGTTCCAGATACGATGGGGCCGGTCAAACCGAATATTATATCAAATCATCAGTCCCATAAACTGTACACCATCGGATTCCTGATTCCCAAAAATAACGCGGTCTGTTTGTTTATAATGCCATGTTGCTTTTTAGAACAATCGTTCTATAATAAATGTCAGGAGGAAAAAATATGGAGTGCATCAACATCCGGGTAAACAACGGGAGGGTCGACGTGACGGTCGACGGCGCGAAGCTGACAGATGTGCATAGCGTCAGCGTGGACTACATCAAGGGCATTCCGCTCCTGTTTTCCTGCGTCGCGGACGTAGGCCGGGAGCAGGACGAACGCCGGGGGCCGCGCGTGCTGCATTGATCTGAATCATCTTGGATTGCAAGTGCCGCAAGCGCCGTATCCGGCGGCGATGGCGTCGTCAGAGGAATCGAACCAGATTTCGTTTTCACTTAGTATTTTTTTGGCCCATCGGCAACTCGGTTTGTGGAATTTGTCGCTATCCTTGCTTGCGACGAATTTTCCAGCGGACTTACCCTGAGAAGGATCTGGAGAAGTAGTTTCCATAGGGGGGTCTGCCTCGCTGACGTCGGAATTGACGTCAGAAGAGAGCGCATCTGGATTGACATCCTTTGAATTTGCTTCCTGCAAGAGATTGCCGGACTGATCTATAAAGCGGACATTGATATTATCAACCGGCTCACCCGTGCTGAAATAGTGGTACAGGCCGCCGCTCATATAGAACACCAAGGTCATGAGAGATTCCTGAAGGTTTACAGTGTCGGAAGACAGCGTGACGGTGAATTTTGTGTAGTCATCGGAGGAATCAATCGCAGTGACGTTCGGGTAGTCCTCAGAGCCTACCATATCGGCAAGGCTGCTGTCAAGCTGCTGTGCCATATCCTGCATTAGTTTTTTATGGCAGGCCTCCGTCATGATATATGTGACGGAGCCGTCTGCATTCAGCGTGGCGGATTTAAAGCCGTCTGCTTGCTCGACTTTTGCGTCAAGCTTCTCCTGCGTGACGTCTTCGCCTATGTAGTCGGACGGAATTGTGATTTCGACTGTCCCGCCGCCGAACAACGTCCCGGAGTGCTTTTCCACGTTGAAGGATTGCGAAGATTGTTCAGGTGCATCCTGCGCGATGGACTGTTCGGGCGTTTCCGGCGTCTGGGAAACCGCCTCCTGTGCCTGTGCGGGCGGCTGATCCGCCTGCTTAGACTGCTTCGGAAAGAACAAGATGCCGAGAGCGGCCAATACGGTGGCTCCAATCAGAATAAAATTCCTCGAAGAGCCGGTCTTTCTCCTGTTTTTTGCGCCGCATACCTTGCAAACGCGTTCACTGGCGTTGATCTGAGCGCCGCAGGAGCGGCAGATCATCTTCCGGTTCGGCGTGTCACAGTGCGGGCAGAACTTCTCCTGTTCCGGGAACTCTGCCCCGCATCTTGGGCACTGCACAATATATTCATTTTTAGTCATCAATGCGGCACTCCTTATATGGTTTGTAAACAATTACATATTACCACTTAGAACCAGCAGCCGCAATGTAGAAGCTGCACAAAAATAAACGTCGGAATTTGGAAGAATGGAGATAGGAGCTGAAATGAACGAAAGAGAAGCCGCGACAATCAAGGAATTGGTGGAAACTATATCAAGATTCACGCCCGAAAAACTCAATCTTTTTCTATCTGCTTCGCAAGATTTAATAGAGCGGATGCAAGTTCGGGACGATTCATGCAAATCCGAATAATCTGCTGGATATCCTCCGGCAAGTCACGAATAAGCGCTTCGCCATCGGCGGGGCGCTCTTTTTTTATGCCTTTGCCCATCAGTTCTTCTACTGTTACGCCGAAGTAGTCGGCGATTTTTTGCGCATTTACGTCAGAGGGTTTTGTCTTCCGCGCTTTCCAACAGCTTATTGTTGACTTGTCAATTCCGAGTTCTCGGCCAACGTATGCAGGGGTTTTGTTTACAGAAGCGCAAAGCGCAACAAAGTTGTCATAAAACACAATAATACACCTCTGGAATTGTTAAATACGACGAAAGTTGAATTAGTTTGCAAATAGCGGTTGACAGTTGAGAATGTTTGATGTATTATTGCCTTGTGGTTGAAAAAGTTTGCAGCAGACAAGACCCAAGCAAATCAACGCTTGCGCCAATGCTAATGTGTTTCTCGCAAATTCATAGTAGCACAAACAGTAAACAATTTCAACAATAAATTTCAAAAGTTGACTGCGGCGAAAAGAAAAGCCGCCCGTGGTTCGTTCACGAGCGGGTTTCCCCAGAGTTGTTTACCAGAACGCGCTGCACAGGATGGTCGTCTGCATTACTTTGCATCCGTCCGAATTGGTAGAGTTCTTTCCACCGGCTCGGCAATGCCATCCTGACACAAAACGAACTTACGCTTCTATGACGCGCCGCTCACTTTGGCAGTTCTGGCGCTGCCCCTTGCCCTAACGCATCACGCCGTTTCTTTGGTCTGGAACTGGCAAGTTCAAAAGTTTGGTCATGAAAACCACCTCCCGAATTTACCTAAAAGGGCTAAGGACAGTATAGCACGTCTGGGGCGTTGCAGTCAACAATTTTAACAGAATGGAGGTGTGTATATGCCTGAAAAATGGACAGGCGTACTGATCGGGAAAATGCACAATGCGCGTGTTTCATACGACGATCTTGCCGCAGAGCTTGGACTTACAAAAGGCTATCTGTCCTTGATCTTGAACGGGAAAAGAAATCCGCCGGGTGCGAGGAAGCGCTTGGAAGGCGCGGTTAAGGCCGTCATCGAACGAAGAAAGGAGGAAAAATGACGCTGGACGATATCCGGGCAATGTCGAAGCCAACGATCCTAGCAAGCGAAGCGGCGCAGGTGCTCGGCTGCGACCCGCAATGGCTTCGCTTGATGGCGAGGGAACAGCCTGAAAAGCTGGGCTTCCCGGTCTGCTGCACAAGCAAGCACAGAGTGAAGATCCCGAGAGAGCCGTTTTTGCGGTTTCTCGGAGCATGAGGAGGAACAAATGAAAGTTAGAACTGCCGGGAACAGGAACAGAAGGAGGATGCAGCATGGCGGAAGTGAAGACCTACACCCTGACGCTGGATGCGCAGGAGCTGCATGATCTGATCGAGGCGGTGCTGGTCTGCGAGTGCCAGGCAGCGCAGATCATTAACGGACTCAAGCGAAAGGGACTGGATCTGGACGCGCAGAAGCTCGTGACACAAAACGCCCGTCTGGCGCGTCTCGTCAGGCGGATGCAGGAGACGAAGGAGGATAAGCGGAATGCGGAAACTGATTCTCAGCGGAGACGATTGGTTTGAGCTGAAGCACACGCTGGAGCTACTTGTGATCGCGACCCACAATGAGGCCAATGAGTTTGAGGCAATGGCCGCACACCAGCCCGCGGAAATAGCGGAGCGGGCTGCAAACCTCGCAAAACGCCGCCGGGAAAGGATGGAGAACTATAAACGGCTTATGGCACTGGTAGAATCGGCAGAACGGCTGCCGGATACGAAGGAGGACGCAGAATGAGAACCAATCTTGCAGAACGGCTCGGGTATGAGCCGGAGGAAACGACCGAGGAGCGCCGGGAACGGCTGCGGGAGGAATTGGAGGCCCGCAGGGCGGCGCGGCGGATCGTCAAAGGGATGTGCCTTTGGGTAAGCGGCGCGGCGATGATCCTGTCAGCAATGGCCGGGACGGCCGCAATGACGTATGAATGCATTGTGACCGGCTTCGTCGCGCTCGTGACACTCTTGTATGGGCTGGCATGACGGAAGCAGAGCTGCTGAAGAAGCCCTGCGAGATCTGCAAGGAGCGCGGGCTATGGCGCTCCGGCTGCACCACAGACGGCCGATTCTCCTGTGGCATCTATTGGGAGATCCTGTTCGAGCAGTGGGACGCAACCTGCAAGCTCATCCGAGAGCGCACGAAAAAGAAATGACCCCTGCCGCGCGGCAACGCGGCAGAGGCCGAAAGGAAACTTAAGACGCCTTTATTATAGGGCAGAAAGGGAACCATGTCAAGTTGTTTAACGGATTCCCGCGTCCGGCACGGTGCGAAAGCCTGCGTCGACGCGGTACATCGGGCCGACTACCCGAAGTTTAATAAGGTGCTGCTTTCGCAATGCGAACAACCGGAAAAATACGGTGTGCAGCTTGTACCGGACGCAGCTGCGGCGATCAAGGCGCTGGACGCGCCCAAGAACCGCAGCGATAAGCGCCGGAAGGTGAACCGGTATTATTTCCGGCTGACGGACGGCGGCGCAGAAGTTCTGCAGCAGCTCTGTGAGGCTATGCACTGTGCAAGCGTGCAGAGCCTGTGCGAAAAGCTCTTGGAAAAGGAGGCGAAACGCCGTGGGATACGATGGTGAGAACCTCTATCTCGGCATTGACGAACCGGAGCCGAAGATCGTCGGCCAGTGCGCATACTGCCGGGAAGACATCTATGAAGGGAATGAGTGCTTCTGCTGCAACGGAGTGCTGGTACATACGGAGTGCTTCGGGGACTATGTGCAGGATGAGTACAGCGAATCGGAACTGGCCGGGGCGCTGGGATTTGAGCAGAAAACAGCATAAGGAGGAAACATGAAAGTTTACAAAGGGACAGACAGGCAAATGAAATGCCGTGGAATGCAATACACGCTGGGCGAAACCGCTGTTTTTGACGGTGAACCGCACCTATGCAAAGCAGGTTTGCACGCGTGCAAGCAGCCTATCGATGTGCTGAACCACTACACACCGAATGAAAGCCGGTACTTTGAGGCAGAGGCAGAAGAGGTATCTGCCGAACGTGAATCATCGGATAGCAAGATTGTTGCGAAGAAAATGACACTGAAAGCCGAGATTGGCGTTCCTGGCCTCGTGAAAGCGCAGATCGAATATGTCAAGAACCAAATCGGATTTGAGGACGCGATCAAGCGCGCAAACGCCGAAAAAGAGAATCATGCCACGGGCTATCAGGGCGCGGCCTCCGCCACGGGCGATCAGGGCGCGGCCTCCGCCACGGGCAATCGG
>ERZ1023884.26-NODE-26-length-49233-cov-71.431738_pt1 | contig 49233 bp, 40 predicted proteins | sample MGYA00380394_ERZ1023884 | MGnify/ENA primary metagenome ERZ1023884 (study PRJEB33179, sample SAMN07449001) | human gut metagenome | biome: Human-gut; feature: Human associated habitat; material: Faeces | host: Homo sapiens | place: India: Bhopal | collected... | reverse complement strand
GAGCACCGGAGGGCGGTTACATCCCTAATCCCTATGGTAGGGATTTAGGGCTTGGGTATAGGGTAAGGACCCTCCCGCAGGGGAGGGACAGGTGGGGCAAATATAGCACTAAGGGCGGTTTCCCTCTTCTTCCCTAAGAGAAGAAGACCGAGATGAAAGGTGGAGCCTTCTTTAACGGTAAGGAACCTTATATCCAAGGCAATACTTCATATAAACGAAACAAGCAGTTATATCATTCATTCAACTATTAATCTTTGTTAAATTATGAATACTATCGCACCATTTTACGCCATAATGGTGTATATTTGCAATCAGAATGATTATTAATTAAACATTTTAGACTTATGGCACAGACTGCAATGACAGTCCGTATGGACAAACAGCAGAAAGCACAGTTTGATAAACTCTGCGAACAGTTTGGTATGAGTGCGAATACCGCTATCAACATCTTTGTTAAGGCCGTAATTCGCAGTAAAAGCATACCATTCTCCATTCAGGCAAAGAATGAAGAAGAAGATGAAGTGACAGCAAAAGCAAAAGCTGCGTTCCAGTATATGTGTGACACAGCAAGAGAGAATAACATTGATATGTCACTTGATGAGATCAATGAAGAAATCAGAGAAGTCAGACGATTAAGAAAAGAACGCAATGGTGTCAGCATCTCCACAAGTAAAAGGGTGACAAGATGACAATATCTTATCATCCAATTTCACGAGTTTGCATTTTTCCAATAAGAACCCCATAATCAAAAACCCGCTTTTTTCAGAATGGCACGAGCTTCAGCTATTTTTGCAGAGAAGTCCACACGATTATTATTATTCATAACTTCTTCCGCTCTCTTCACAAAGTGAGCAGCTTCTTCACCTCGTAGAGTCGGTATCACTTTAATATCTATTGCCATAATCTTCTCCTTTTAAACATTTAATTCTGCCGCCAAAGTTACGCTTTTTTCTCGAAACCACCAAGAAAATCAAAAGAAATCTGCAAGTTATCAACGAACTACCACAAAACCAGCATCATATAATCATTATAGCCATCTTTATAAGCAAGATGGTCCAAAGATAATCCAAACTCATCCCCAGGCGGTCCCATCCCGCACAACCATGGCGGGGGCTTTGATGCCCCGCCAACCTTATAGCGAAGCGGTTCCGAGCACCGGAGGGCTTGGGAGTGGGTTAAGAACCCTCCCGCGGGGTTTTCTGTCCCCTACAAGGGGAACCGAAAGGGTCGTAAAGACTATTGAAGACAGGTGGGGCAAAAACAGTATATCACCATTACAGCGTCCCCACTATATTACAAGTAGTTACACCTTTTTTAAGTTTTCCTGCATTATTGCCTTGCTCTCGTCCTTCAAAGAAGCCACAGCAGATTCCAAGGCAGCAGCCTTTAGTTCCAACTCTTTTGTTAGAGCTTTGTGAAAATCAGCCAAGGACGCAGGTTTCGACCTCTACGGTTCTGGTTAAAGTCCTGCATCACCTTTTCGAAGTATTCCTTTGTTTCCATAATTCTGATTTTTAAGAATTCGGATGTAAAGGTAACTACTTAATGTGTTAAAACTTTACGCTGTAATGGTGATATACGACATGGACATCAGTACTTTCTGCCTTGCGTGTCACGGCTCTCGGCATTTTCCCTTAGCATTCCATGTCTATTTCTCCTGTTCCTCTAAAGAGCCCATGTCAAGTTCATGCCACCTTTACCCAACAGACAGCAAACAGGTTTCCTCTGCCATTATCCCAAGATTCAGTAAACACCTTGGTTCTGATGTGACTTGCTAACTTTGCTAACGATGCTTCATCAATGGTTCACTTGCGTTCACCTCCTTGACATATACCTTGCCAACCTTACGGAAGGCTTTCAATTGTCGTTCACTACCCGTCTGTTTCCATCAGAGCAGCACAAAGTGGTTTGCAATCAGCACCTGCATGCCGAATGCGGTGGGGCTGCCACCATCTCTTTAGAAGTTACAACAGAAATCTATCAAATATAGCTAATATCAGACTTCATTCTGTCTCAGGACACACTTCCTGCTGGAAAGATAAACTTTTATTTCGTAACCGCCAAACAAAATGACAAAATCTTTGTTTTTTAGCTAAAATCAGCCACACCGCAGCCCCGCACGCCAGCAAGATTATCCCCACATACATGTCGTATTCACTAGAGATAATAATCAATACAGTTTAGCATATTTATCCCCAAATATCTTTATTTCATTTTTAAATTTGTATAATTGCTCAACAACTTCCTTCTCCCCATGAAAAGGCTTATGCATTCTTAAACTTTGTATTTCTTTAGATGTCAATAGTTTTATAATTTGCACAAGTCCTTCTACAGTCTGTTCACTTGTAAAAGCATAATACAATGCATATTTTATGATTTTTACTATCTTTCCTTTATATATTGCAATGCACCTCTTCGAAAAATTTGCCTGTTCTTCGTAATCCGTAGGAATATTTCCAAATCCCACAAAGGTTTTAACTCCAGCTTCTATTGCTAATCTAGCAAGACTTTTTGGGGAATTTCTGTTTGAATTACATGAAAAGCAAAAGAAGACTTTCCCCTTAAATGCAGCAATATTACTTGCATCAATGAACACCTCTTTATTGAAAAAATTAGCATTTTCATTACTTGCAACTACATCCACGGACATTTCCCCATACACAGCACAGGCACCATGTAGTTTTGTTTCACCACCATGTCCCATAAAAATGATAAAACGGCTACCACTCGATTGTTTTATGCAATCCTCATGCTCTTCATTTGAGAAGTGCACTTTATAACAATGCCAGTCATTCTCTAAATTTGAGGTCAAAAAAGTATGAATACGATTAAGAAAAGTAGTATTACAACTCTTATCTATTGGAAAAATAGCAAATATTTTACTCATAGCCTTTTATAGATGTTATATACGCTAAAATGTGATCTGCTATGTTCTTACGCAGAGCAACAACATCACTTCCTTTCTTTAACAACAAATCTCCTATATCACTAATTTTCTTATCAGTATATCCAGGAATTGAACATTTCAAATTATCACAGTTCAATGTATGCAAAGAATCAATAAGTCTTGAATCAATAGTTATATCGGGTTCTTTGGCAATAAGACTTTTAAACTCATTTTCAAATTCCCCCTCACCTCTCAGATAATGTATATCATTTTGAGCCAAAATCTTTAACATTTCAACTTGCTGTTCAAATCCTTTAGCCCTTTTTGTAATAATATCATCTATAACTTCATCAATCTGTGCAGAATATATTACAACTTGTTTACGATAATGCGGTCGTAGAGAATATAGCATCTCTATCATATCAATACCTTTAAGTTCATCTGTCACCAAATTATAATCTGTCGCAAACACATCTAGATGAGACAAGAACGATACTGACGCCAACTTATTCTTCAAAGCAACTTTATCCAAAGATAAATCCCCATTATCCTTTCTAACAGAACATTCATTAGGATTAATCTCCTCATAGACAAGCAAAATGCCTTCATTACGCAAATTCCTTGCAATTCGTTTTAACCTATCCTCTTGAGACTGTTCATCTACTAAAATCAAATATCTTTGTTCCATTACTTAAAAAACATTTTAAAATGAATACCCACACCATTTATTGGAGTTGCAATTTCAATTGTAGCACGTAAGCTATTGAGAGTCTCCTTAATCAAATACATACCAAAACCTGAGCCTGTTGGTTTACCAGACTTCGCAAATTCAAATATTTGATTAGGATCTTGACGAAAAGAATCTATCAGTCCCTCTCCATCATCATAAACATCCAACTCCAAATCATTATCATGACGCACACAAGAAAACCAAATATTAGAAGCATGCCAATCTTCTGAGTTTTTTACAAAGTTATCAATTAGCAATGCTAAGTCTAGCTTACTTCCATATATGGCAAATAAATCCACATCGGTTGAGAAATGGCAGTTCAAATTAGTTTTCACCTCCTCAGCCAAATAGCCCTTCAAGAACAATGGTAAATTTATCTTTTGTGAATCAGATTTTGCCAAATCACAATTGAGAATAAGATCTGTAGCTGCTAAAGTTTTTTGAGTCAGCTTTTTTATAATCGAGAGCGAGACTAACACTTCCTCTTTTTTATCAAAATCTTTCACATCTACTACATACCTAATTAATTCATCTACCTTATCATTAATTCTGCTATTATTATTTTTCACATGATGTATTAAAGCATCTGTATCTGGGTTTGATGCTTTTTTATAGAACTCAACTTTTAATGTTTCCAGTTGCTTCTCCTTTTCTACCTGCTTTCGTTTTGTTGTCTCTTCTTTTGTTTTCTTTTCTGCTATAAGTCGAGCATTATCTGCTTTAATTTTTTCATTTTCTGCACGTAATCTAGCGAGTTCCGCAGAACGTCTTTTTTCCTCTTCTGATTTTGCCCTAGCTTCAGCTTCACGTCGCATTTCTTCAGCTTTAAGAGCCTTTTCTTCGGCCTCTCTCTGACGAAATTCAGCTTCAGCAGCCTTTCTCTCCGCCTCTTCTTTTTGACGTGACAATTCTTCTATTTTACGTTTTGCCTCTTCTACCGATTTTTCCAATGACAGATTTCCTGTTCTTCTTGCTATTGTTTCTAAATCTGAGATAAACTGCAACTTTATATCTTGAGGTTCCAAACTTGATGTAACAAAATTTGCCAAATCTGAATTATAAGACAACACCTCTACATTATTATCTGAAGTTAACGTTTTTACAAGTCGAACAAAATCAATTTTGCTACCAAAGCTAGAATGTAGAACGAACGACGGGTCTTCAGAATCTTTATCTACTTTTTGAAGTTCCTTTCGAGCATTCCAAGCCACGTCATCATTTTTATAATATTCGTTTCTTAAAAAAGACTCACCCCACAAAACACCAACGACATATCGTTCTAATCTTTTGTGACACTGCTTGTATAAATCTTTAACTTGCCGAGCCATAGGAGTATCTACCAGTCCACTATCACGACTAGATACCTCTTTTAATTCACTTACATCTTCAACTGTGACATCTACTCTACCCATTAGATCTCGGCTACCCAGGTATCTGGCACGTCCTTGCTGAGCCCTAAAGTCCATACCCCAACTATCATCACCAGTTTCACCAAACGGCAATATACGAAAACCATTTCTAAACAAGAAAACAGAACCGAAGTTAATAGAGTCCACCCCCATTAACCTAGTAAAATTGTATTTAGCAGCTCTATTTAAAAAAGACAAAGATACTGTTGCACTTTTTATCAAAGGGAAATGAATATTATGCTCTCTTATTCTGTATATATCCACTCCACGATCTGTTAATGTGGTATAAACAAAACCATCAGATATTCTTACGTCTATTTGTGTTGTTTTTAGCTTTAATATTTCCGTTATGCTATTTTTTAATGGACCATTAACAATATCCCTGTCAAATCCTACCCCATCATGAAGTTTCTGCAAATCCATTTTTTGTTCTCTTTCACAAACAATTTCAATTACAAAATCATTTGTCTCAGAATATGGATTAATAAGTTTTTGCAAAGAACGCTTTAATTCAAGAATATGCTTTCTAGTCCAAGGCGTTTCTTCATCGTGAAGATCCTCTATTTCAATAATTGTTCCATGTGATTTTTGATCAGGAAACACATTATCCACATTAAGAGTACGATGTTCGACATCAACATTATCAAACTCAATTTTTTGGTCAACTTCAAAATTTGCCCAGTCCACAAGTATTTGCTCAGCCAAAAGAGAGTCACGTGTTTTTGTCGTTATCGTTAAAAGACGCCCCAAACGATCACACGAAAATCTGCCAATACCTTTTGCACCAGCATAAAATCTTCTTATTTTATCCCTATAAGATTTTTGTTTATCATTTACTTCATCTTCTGTTCCGTCTTTTTTGGCAGAAAAACCCAAGAACAACCATTTATTCTTCAAATCAGACAAAGACATACCTTTACCATTGTCCGCAATGGTAATTTTATTTTCAGTAAAAGTGATAACAACATGATTTGCATATGCATCATATGAGTTTTTAACCAGCTCAAAAATGGCCACATTATCACTAGTTATTAAATCCTTACCAACCAAATCTTTTAAGGCTGAGCTAATTTTGAATTGTAAAGAATCTTCCATACTATATCATTTCTTTTAACACTAATCCTGCTTGCAAAGCAAACAATGGTGGGATTGCATTACCCACTTGACTATATCTTGGCACTTCCTTTTTACGCATTTGTCCACCAGTTGTATATTTGCTTTTAAACTCATACCAATCTGGAAAAGACTGAATCCTTGCACATTCACGCACAGTCATTATCCTTGGCTCACAATAATGCAAGTAATCATCAGGCATATTTGTTATCGTAGGAGCCAATTGTTCGGGATCTAATACGGTAATACCTCTCTGTCTTATTCCCCAACCTTCACGAGCCTTACCATCAATCCGCTTTCCTCTTTTTGGATAATTTAATAGCAAGTTTTGGAAACAAGCTACTTTTTCTGCTGTGTGGTGAGCAAAGCTATGACTATTTGGTACTCTTTGTTTTCTACTCATTCCTTGTCGCAAATATCGCTCATACTTAGACTCAACATTTCCATAGAGACCTGACATAAAGCCCTTTCTGTCAGGAGTCTCCGTCTGCCCATTCTTTCTTAAAAGATCAGAAATAGCATCACGGACACAACAAAAAGAATTAAGTTTATTATTCTTTAAAAAAGACTCTTTCTGCAGGTCTATCTTTTCAAAGAACAATTTCGCATCAGATTCGTTGCCATCCAATACTCCGACCATGATGAAACGTTTTCTTCTTTGAGGAACGCCATAATGAGAGAAATCGACGACTTGTGCATGAACTCCATACCCTAACCCTTTTAACTGTTTCTTTACAATTTCAGAATAAGGTACTGCATCTGCCTCATTTTTCTTTTTAAATGCATATGTAAATCCTTTGACATTCTCAAAAAGCAAAAGTTTCGGTCTTACCATATCGATAAAGTCTATATAAGAGAATACCAATTGATTACGAATATCATCCTTTACCCTTTTACCAGCCATAGAAAAGCCTTGGCAAGGAGGACCTCCTGCAACAAGATCAACCTGTCCTCGTAATTTTTCCAATTGAGTTTTATACTTTTGATTTACGTCTAAGATATTCAAAGGAGCAACTGGTAGCCACTCTGGCCAAGCAAAATGCTGTTTTCCCTCAATCAAGTTATAATTGAGGGTCTCAAATGCGTTTGGATTTTTTTCAATAGCAAAGATGCCGTTCCATTCAGCTTGACAAAGGCCCAAAGAAAGACCTCCACAGCCCGCAAACAAGTCTATAACAGTATATTGCTTTTTTTTCATTATCTATATTTTTGTTTGCAAAGTTACAATATTTTTTCAACACACAAATAACATAACAAAAACTTTATGTATTTTTAAGCATGAAGAAGCAAAAGACAGCTTTCACCTCCTTCACATTTCCCACTTCCTCCAAATCCAATGTATCACTCTAGCCAGAGATTCGCATATCACCTCTTCGGGATAAGAAGTGAGGAAGCTGAGAATTCTCTTAAATCTACGCTGGGCTTTCCTAAGCTGATAGGATAACTTGCCTTCTTCACTCTCAGCTGCGCCATTCTCTCATCATAATGACCGAAATTGCCAGCTTGCAGCATCCCATCATAGTAGACATGATGGTAGTTTCCTCAGCCGCATCATGGTTTCCACAGAACATATAGTTCTTTCTGCCGATGTCTTACTGTGTTCATAAGTTGCTAATCTTTTATTTGAAAATAAATGGGTTTATAATTCGTCCAATCAGAATCCGCCAATTTCATTTTTTTTAGCCAATCATTCATCTGTAGCATACATTTCTCAGCAACTTCCTTATTTACTGCTAAATCCCATTCCTCAATTACTTTACCCATAAAATAAGGTTTATATACTCTGAGAATCAGCGAAACTTTTCTTTGGAAATCATTAGCAACAAAGAACTTACAGTATTTAGGGAACGTCACCGCCCACGTAAAATGTCTCATGCATAAGTCTAAAGCCTTTGTCTGATGTTGCATGATTAAGTCCGCCAAAATATCATATTCCAGCTTGAAATGCTGAATACCGTATGTACGAACTTCGTCAATCAATTCGGAGATACCTTCTTCTACTTTGTAGGATTCTGCATGAACAAGTTTGTCTTGAAAAGCTATTTGACCAGAAACCTTGAAATAAAGTTTATCACAATGTTCAATGATATAATCAACATTTTCTTTTTCTGCGATAAATGCTTTATGCCTTATTAAAAAGAGTTTCATGGAATGGATAAGGGGACTCCAATCATGGAACCAATCTCTAAAAAAATTCTTTTCCGTCACCTTGTCCAACAGAATCAATTCATCTTTCAGCTTCTTGAATACTTTAAAAGCAACATTCTCTGACGCTTTAGAAATAGGAACATTCTTCTCAAATTCGTCAATATCTAAAGTGATAGAATCTGTAACATAAAAAGAATCATCATCGTGTATTCCTGTATTCCACAAATATTGACTATCTGCCAATAGTTGTAATGCAAGTTTTTGAAGTCTCTTGCATTTTCTTGCAACATGGCTCACAGCGGATATTATGCTTGGATTCCTCAATAAATTGTAGTCCAAATTTTCTACCCAGGAATAAAATCTGCCTTTGGGAATAAATTTCTGCAAGTTGAACAACACAAAAACTTGTGGCTCTGTTTCCACATGATTCATCGCTTGATAAACTTGGCGTAATACTGTTTTATCTAAAGCTTTTATGTTTCTTGTTGCAGCTATCAATAACGAATTGTCATAATGGGTTAAATTTCCCCATCTGTTCAATATCTCTACGATAATATCCTGCTTGAAAGCTGTATCCTTTGAGTAGGATATGGCTTGTTGCGCAAAGTCATACTTTGCAGTAAAGATTTCTCGTTCGTTTTGACTGTCTAAACCTTGAGTTTTGTATAGTTTCTTAAATTCTTCCAACCAAACTTTCGGATGTACTCGCTTAATGAAACTTGAAGCATAGATATACAAAGTATTCTTGCGTTCTTTAGAAAGGTTCTGCGAACCACATGCTTTCAATATCTTGACAAAAATATCAGGCAAAGCCTTTTGTATGATGTCTGAGCTACTGTTACAATAGAGTTGAGCCACTCGTTTGCTCATGTTCTTATCAGCAGATAGAGATGCATAATAAAGACATGGATAAGGATAAATGGTGTAAGTCTTTTCTATGACATCGAACAGATTCTTGTCAGTAAGCCAACGAGACACCATCCTGTCTGTCACAAAGCCTAATTTTATAATAACTTGCAAGATTCGTATAGCTCCCAATGTTTCTGTGTCGGAACTTCCAAAAGTAACCGTTCGCCCTTCTCGTCCCAAAGGTTTTACCTTTTCTTCTTTATGAAGAGCCTTTTTCAATTTTGAAAAATAATCATGTAATCGCAAGAGCCCTCCGTTATCTTTGCCCAGCTTGTCAATTTTAGAAAGCAATCCTTCAAACTTTGCACGAGCCTCATGATTCACCCAGTAAAATTGCTGAAACCCTAAGAGTTGCTCCAAAGCTATCAAATATTCCTGATCTGTGTTGTAAAGTTGTCTCTCAGCATGTGCAAATACGACATCTATACTTTCTCTTTTTTGCTCAGTTATAATCATCAGTTGAATTACCTTATAGTATTCTCCTACAGGTTTCCATTCATTGGCAATCCTATAGCAACTGTCAAAATCAAAGTTAAAGAGACAAGTCACACATTGATAAAGAATATTTCTATCGGAAGTATTTGATGCCTCTGCCTTCCAATGATTCTCCAACAACATCCACTGCTCTGTCATTACATCATAGAATTGCTTTAATTCTGCATCTTTCGTAGAAGATACGACATCCATAATATAGTTTAACTTCTGTTCATCTTCAAAAATAATATTCAGTGGAAGATTATCTTGGTTGGCAGCCATTGCAAAAGCCTTGCAAATGTAGGCATCCATTTTCTTGTCAATGATGACACCTCTTACTTTCTCTAAAAAGAAAAACCGATAATAATCCGATGGCGAAGCAAAAAAAGACAATTCGTCATTCTTTGTCAGACTCCATGCTCTATCTATTTGACCAGCATCATATTCTACTGTTCTTTTTTCTTTTGGACTAGGACTTTGCAAGAAATTGAAATGTTCCCAAAATTCTTGGTCTGTCGCATGAGTTGACTGCATTTTCTCGATGTCATCAAAGAATGAAGAAAGCCTTTCTTTCCTGCTTTTCGCAGATGGATAGACCTTGTATAAATCTACAACGTTAATATAATGATTACTGAGCAACAAGCTTTTGTCTGCATCCAAACTTTTGTCATCAACATTAATAAAATACTTATTGCACGTGTCTTCCTTATCCTCTCTCTCTAATCTTTCCTTGTCAACAATATCCTTCACCCAATTAATCCACAACAGAAAATTAGGGTCATCACAAGAGAAACCAACAATGCAATAAGAATCCTTCAACAAACTGATGCGCATCAAGTCAACGAAAGCCTCATGTCTTTCATTGTATGTGTCATAATCTTCTTGGGCGATGATATATTGAGTATGATTATCATAGTCAAAACCGTATTTCTCGTTTCTTTCTTTAAACCCTCTAAGCGACCCATGCAACTTAAATATATTTCTACCTGCACTAATCGTTATATCTCCACTTTTCTTCACGACATAATAGGCTTCCGCCTTATTCTTATTCCATTGCTTGACAGAATCCCATAGTTGCTGTCTATAATTTTCCAACTTATCTATTACGGATTTGACAAATTTCAGATCATTACCAACGGTATCACTTGTGTTCTCATCGGAATCATTAGAGATGTCACATACACTTTTGACAATTGACAATTTCTTAATTTCATCAATTTGTCTTTTCGTATCCTCATTCGTAATGCCAACCTCTACACTATCAGTTGTTCCTATAACTTCTGCTTTTTTAGCATCACTATTTAGTTGTCTCAATTTAGACCAAGTTTTATCTATCTGTTCTATTTTTCCATAGGTTTCCTCCAATTCTTTTCTGCGCTCAGAAGTAGAAGTCAAATCGCTATAAACCTCCAAGGCATTGTCATAATTGAAAGTATATATGTTCTTGACTTTCATGTCAAGCAAACGCCTATGAAGAGATACGTCCACATTCTCCTCATGCTCTTTTCCTAAGATTAAGTCGTATGTTCCATCTTCATTTTCCACAAGGATAGGCGTTCTTTGCTCTATATATACATCTATTGCCTCGTGGTAGCCTTTCCTTCTGATATATTCACTGGCTATTCCCAAGTAACCATATTTATCTATGATTTCCCATTCGTTCATATTACCAGAGCGCATTTCTTTGGCATACATATCATTTATCATATCCTTCAACAGTTCTGCCCATGAAAGATATTTACCAGAAATGTTCTTACTGAAACCTGCTCCAATAATAAAAGACATGGAATGTATGCTACTTCCTATCTTGCGTATATAGTCAATATTGGTATTTATTGTCATTTCTCTTTTATCCGCTTTTGTGTTACATCTTTTGCATGTCTTTCATTAATCTACTCAAAGGTCTTTTATGTATGTCTTCATCGTCATAATACGTACCAAGTACAAAACGTTTGACATCATCATCCGTCAAGGCAAGCTTATTTCCAGTAAACGAAGCTTTCATAGCCTTTATATTCTCGTCATTATAGGCGTATTTTCGCCAAATAGCTTCTTCCACCACATCTTTATGCTCTTGATAAATGGCATTAATGTGCAACTTTTTATCCATGTTTTCACAAACATCCTTATATAATGGATTGCTTTCTTTTAACTCTACAGATAGTGCATCAACATTATGCGTCAACATATATTCCGCTTCATTCTTTGGCGGTAATTCGAAATGAAGTACGTTCAAATCTGCATTTGTGTCATCCTCGTAAAGACGGAAAAACTCGTCATCATCATCACCTTTATTTCTGTTGCACGAAAAACAACATGGTACAAGATTGAAAAACGAGATACCCAAGAAAGGATATTTAGACTTTGGTTTCCAATGATCTACCGTATAATAGGCTACTCCATTATTATCTGTAATAGCAAAATTTGCATTGCAATATACACATGTCTTCACGCCAACCTTTTTTAGAAACTTTGGATAGATGTAAGTTCTGGTTTCATTATACATCAAAGAAGAAATCAAAAGATTGTGAAATGAATCCGCTTTTTTACTTCCTACTTTCAACTCTTTATTCAGTAAGGAGCCATCATTCCCCAATGTTGCCAATAGTGAATTATTTATAGCGGTGAAATCCGAAGGAAGCAAAGTCAACAAATCATTAGGATAACGGTCTATTACCACCTGAAGATAATCCTGATACATAGTTGAAGTTGCATTTGGAATCTGTGCATAAATAGCTTTCCCATTGGCATCTTTACCAAAAGATTCTTTCACCTCCCCATCTTCAAAATACTTTTTGAATCTCTTCAATTTCTTCAATGGATTAACTAAAATGTTTTTGGGACCGTAATGAAGATGCTTCAAAACTTCATTTCGATACTCTTCAGCTATAACTTGAACATTGCTGTCAATAAAAATCTTTCGCACGACTAATCCTCCCTTTCCAATTTTTCCAACTCACGTTTCAGTTCCGCAATGCGCTCTTCCTTGCTGACCTCTTTCTCGTCATGTCTTTTTACTTGAGGATTTCTCACATAGAATTCATTCAGCATCTTATAAAGTGTTCTTTTCAAAAGGGGATCACCAACCTTTTCGATCAACGCTGGAGCCAAATCCATATTATAATCATTACCCATCCCATCGTTAGTACTCAAGAAGGTAACAAGACGTTTTATTTTCCTTTGTGCAAATTTTCCAATGAATCCATTTTCCAAGAAAAAACTTTGTCGCAAAATGTCATTCACATTGGCTGCAAATGGATTAATTAGCGAACTTTTGTCTTCGGGATGTCCATCTTTCAAGTACAATATGTTGGTACTTGGTACGTCAGACAGAATAAAAGGCGAGTGAGTTGTAATCAATATATTTAGGCTACATCTGTCTTGAAATCCCAACAAACTGACTATTCGCAAGAAGTCAAATATAAAAGTCCTTTGGTATTCTGGATGAAAGCATAATTCTACTTCATCAAGTACAATATTGAAACATCTATAACATGGTCTTCCCTTACGCACAGAACGTAAGTTAAGAAGGTGGTATAGGATGGCACTTGTCGTAAATATGAATTGTCGTTCGCCTGAACTTAAACGATTGAAGGGAACAATACCTTTTGTCCTGCCATTCTCATCTACCTTTTTCAGAATAACCTTTACGGAGAACAATGAAGGCGGAAGGAAATACATTCTGTCGTATACGGATTGTTCTATGTGAGGATTTCCCAACCATTTTTCATATAGGTCATAGGTAAACTTCTTGTAAAGGTTGTTTATATCTGGTACATTTTTTAAGCGAGATAAGAAGAATACTGTTTGCCAGACTTTAACGCTTATATGTGACTTGTCGTCTTTTACGTGTTTAGCCAGTTTTTTGTACATGCCTTTTTGTGCCAAAGGAACTTCTGTACACAAAACAAATTCCAGGTTCGATATCGCTTTAAACTTTTGGTACATAGGATACTTTTCTGCTATTGACAATACTTTGCATACCAAGTAAAGACGTGCCATCCACAATATGTCATCATCATTTTCTCCAGCAAGAGGAATTTGGAAGTTTCCTAAAATCAAATTGGCGGCACTATTTCTGTTTTCTCTCTTACAAGCTTTCTTAAAGGCATTAAGTATTCGTGACAACTTCTGAATACCAGACTCTTTGGCGTTTACACTCTTGAAGCCCTTGATTAACTTGAATGGATCAAGTTTGTATTCAATGCTTTTCAGTTCATATCCATGTAAATATTGCCCATGTTTATCACCTCTTGAAAACTCAATGAGCAGAGATGTGATACGATACATGGTCAATGCTGTCTCATTATGCATATCGATTGTCCCATCATCCCTGTAAGGATTCAGATTGATAGGACACATATAGCCATCATTTTTATGAAACAAGCTGTTTATCCAAGTTCCTTTGCCTTTCTTCCAACACTTTTTTTCCTATCATATACAAGACATTTTTCTTCTGAGTAATCTGATGCAACATATGCCTGTACTGAATAATTTGTAACAATTGTGTAGAAGAACGAGGATGTCAATTCAAATATCTTTTGTTCTGATGCATTGGTATAATCTTCAAAACCATTGAATTCTTCTATTCCATTATTGCCAAAACAAACTTTCTTGTCATCAGCTACCAAAGCCACAGCTGTATCTCTGACTTTCAATACTATCTCTTTACCTCCAATGGAATATTCCAAGTCCGCATAGATTCCCAATACATATTTCAGTTCATCAGCTGCCGAACATTCCACTCGACAAAACATCATAGCTGCAAGATTGTTAATCATACGAAACATCAGTTCCAACAATGTCGACTTGCCAGAACCATTTTCACCAACAATTGTTTCAACCGTTATATTTGTGCCAAAGAATCCTTTTTCTACCTGAGAGTTAAACAAGTATTCTGCAGGATGCAAATTCTTCCTCACTTTTTCCGAGCATTCGGAATGTATAACTAACCTCTTTAATGTAAATGATATATCCATACGCTTATTCTGTAAATATTATTTCTTATTCCACATCCTCCACAAGAAGTGCCATGCCCTGAAGATAGGCTCACTCAAAGCCTCGACAGGATAATATCTCACGAAGTGCATTCCATTCTCCATTCAGGCAAAGAATGAAGAAGAAGATGAAGTGACTGCGAAAGCAAAGGCTGCGTTCCAATACATGTGTGACACAGCAAGAGAGAATAACATTGATATGTCACTTGATGATATCAATGAAGAAATCAGAGAAGTCAGACGATTAAGAAAAGAACGCAATGGTATATGCAGTCATTGATACGTCCCGTTTTCCTTATGCTGGCGAAATGCTAGATGAGGACGACCGAGTCTTCTACGAAGTCTGCCTGACCAAGGAAGACTCCTTCTTAGTAACAGGTAATCTAAAACACTTCCCTAAAGAACCGCAAGTGATTACAGCAGCAGAAATGATGGAAATCTTAGACAACGAACTATAAGCGCATTTGAAATTTAAGCATTATGATACAGAATAAATTATTCCGTGATTGCCTCGCAGCAATATCTGCCGAGCAAAAGGTAGAGTTCGATTTGTCTTTCGGTATTGCTCGTATAGAAACAGCCTTGGGAAGTAAACTCATCAGCATAGCCCATTGATTGGGCTATGCCTACGAATATAGTGATCTCTAATATAATGGTACCGATTCGCTGATACTATCAATTACGAAACCTCCCATATCACTTTCACGATTTCATACAGCAACCTACTTCGCTCCATCAACGCATTCTGGTCAAAAACACTATAAGCTTTGAACCCAACATTACATTTGCCAGATAACTCCTTGTTAAACTTATCAAAATCCTTGTTGGCATGATAAAAATCCTCACAAAGCGAATGTCCCCAGACCAAGCCATTACTATAAGTCTTCAGCTTATCCGAATACTCTTCATTACCAGAAGAGATATTATCCAACCCCTTCAGCAAGAGCAAGCCACCCAACAGGTTACGTTGATCCTCAAACTCCTCTACATCCTTAAAATACCCCCTGTTCTTTTCATTTTCAGAGAGGATATGCTCTATATGGTATCCCGTCTTATTACCGGTTTTAGTAGAAATATAGTAGATATCATTCTGCATATTTTGATTCGTATGTTCACAGATAAACTTCTCAACTCTAGAGAACAGATAACGCAGGAATCGGCGATTCGTATTCGTATAGTTTTTCCTCAGAAAGCTATTGAAATCCAGCAAAGAAACCTCTCCCGAAACATTACGCTTTTCCCTAATACTCTGCATGATAATTTCGTCATATACTTCACGATAGGAAGCCATATCCAACCCCTTCAGTTTCTCATTCAATCGATAAGAAACATCCTGAAAATCGTTACTATCATAGATACCATTCAGCACAAAGAGCACCCAGAGCCTATCAGCCTCTTTAGCTATCGCATGAATCTTCTCGTCAGTTAGCTCATCATTGACATCACAGGCAGCCATAATCTGCTGATAAAGCCCAGAGATATCATTGATATTCAGATTATATTGCACAAATTCATCACCACAAGTCGAGATCTTAGCATAAAGAGAAGTATAATAACCCAACTCATTGTTGATAAACAGTTTAATGTTCTCATGATGTTTCTTGTCCGATCTTCTGAAAGAAAGTTTATCAGCAATATCATTATAATCGAAGATATATCGGTGATAGGAGTTGATAATCTGCTTCTCCAGAGAGGCATTCTTCTTGAACACAAACTGCGACTTCAAATAATCAGCAAAGAAGTTATCCTCTCTTCCGCTGATTCTATTCAATGCAGCATCCCACTTCTCAGAATACTTGTTGGTATCACTTTTCGAAAGGAGTCCAATCATCTTACCCTTCAGAATCTCAAAAGGCTTTAAAGCCTCACCACGGTCATTGATCACCTCAAAGACCATAGGCGTATCATCCTTCTGGATAGACAGTTCCACGAGAACCAGTCTGTTGAGGAAGTAATAGATGAAAGCGGTCAATTCAACATCATCCAACCGCTTGTCATCGATGAACTTGCTGATATCCTCATATCTCTCGATGATAGTCTCTTCTGTCTTGTTTTTATAAGCATCCTGATACACAGTACCATCAAGGATACATTGCATCACATCTTTTCTCTTGTCGTTATCGATACAAAAGACATTGCCTTTAAACTGATCTTTCGCAAAGATGCAATCACGGAGGATATCTTTGAGATTATCATTATTTGTAATATGATAAAGCTTCGTAGCAATCAAAGTAAGCGTAGAAAGGCGCTGTTGACCATCAACGATAAACACCTTCCCCTCCACTTTATTGGTGATAAAGACATTGAGATAATACCAGTTATACTTTTCCAGCACCTCTTGTGACATTTCCTCATCCCTATGCTCTTTATACGAGATTTCGAAGGCATAGAAGATATCGTTCAAGAGGACCTCCACCGTATTCTTGGTCCATACATATTCACGCTGATAAAAATCAACGTAATACACTTTCTGTTTCAAGCAAGAAAGTACACTTTGCTTATCAGGAATTATTTCTTGTGCCATATTGTCTAGTTATATATTATTTTAAAGCCAATGGCCACCTATAAATTTTTATTCATAGAATAGACCATATCTTTCTGCAGTACCGAATTCTATCTTTATAATGCTTACATTGATACAAATCAAAGATATCATTGTCCTTATCAATATAGGCAATCACATCTCTTCCCTTGTCGCCAGCACCTCCAACACGATACACCTCCTGATATCCTTCAGACCTAACACAGCAATATGCCCACACAGCCACAACTTCTTCATAAGTGTCTTCATCCATTGCCCGTAATCTTTCTAAAGGAACGATATTAGGATTAATACGCTCATCATTAGGAAGCATATTGGGACTATCAGCCTTAGGCCGCTCTAATGGATGAAATCTAAATATATTATTCATAATATCTACATCTATATTGCAAGCAGTTACACTTAAAACACCGTTTTATCTGCTAAAAATCCCATAATACTAACTTAAAATTTTGCTTTTGCCAGAATAGCCTTCATCTCAGCACGCTGCTTTGAGAAATCTATGCTACCACGCTTCTTCAATGTTTCTTCAGCTCTTTCTCTGAAAGCTAAAGCCTCGTCACCTGTCAGCATTGGGATACCACTAATTGCTATTGCCATAATCTTATCTCCTATTATTTAGTTTATATAACTTGCCGCCAAAGTTACGCTTTTTTCTCGAAACCACCAAGAGAATCACAAGAAATCTGCAAGTTATCAGCAAATAACCACGAAATCAATCGTAAACTATTAACTGTAAACTATAAACAGCTGTTCCCTACCTCAGCAAGCTATAGCCTGGCGGTCCCATCCCGCACAACATGGCGAGGGCTTTGATGCAGCATCAGGTCTCCCCCCGCAACAGCCTGGCGGTCCCATCCCGCAAAATATGGCGAGGGCTTTGATGCCCCGCCAACCTTAGAGCGTAGCGGTTCCGAGCACCGAGTAGGGCGGTTTCCCTCTTCTTCCCTGAGGGGAGAAGACCGAGATGAGAGGTGGAGCCCTCTTTAAGGGTAAAGAGGGACGGGGTGATTTTCGAAAAAACTACTTCTTTGCCAAAGAAGAGCCAGAGCGATTCAAAAGTGCATACCCTCCAATCACCCCATAACATACCAGCGGTATGAGAAAGGCAATCGCCATACAGCCCGTAGTATCCGCAATATACCCCATGATTACTGGAGCAACCGCACCACCCACTATCGTCATGATAAGCAATGAAGAGGCAAGTTTGGTCTTTGTACCCGCATCCCTCAATGCCAGCGAGAAGATAGTCGGAAACATGATGCTCTCTCCCAGATACAGGGCGAAGAACGCAATGAGAGACAAGGTTCCGCTACATACCACCACTATCAATGTGGCTACAAAGGTGAGGATGGCACAGACCAGCAGCACCAGCCTTGGCTGGACATAATTCATGATGACACCACCAGCCAACCTGCCGATAAAGAACAGACCCATTCCGCCAAAAGCGAGATACAGACTGGCAGTCTGCTTCTCTATATGAATACTCTCCTCAGCATAGTTGATGAAGAAACTGTTCACACCCGTCTGGGCTGCTACATAGAGAAACAAGGTCAGCATACCAAAACCGAATGCCATCACTCGCATCGGCTTCTCCTCCACCATCTCGTTCGTATCCGCCTCATGCGCTCTCCTTGGGTCCGGCAACTTGATTCTTGACAGGACCAGCGCCACAGAAAGCACGAAGATACCCACCAGAGCATAAGGAATAGCAATGTTTACACCCGAGAACAGAAGCTGTCCGCCAACCAGCGGTCCTACAATCCATCCGATACCATTGAGCGACTGCGACAGGTTGATTCTGCTCTCCGCCTTGTCAGGATGTCCCAGTACCGTGGTATAAGGATTCGCACTCGTTTCCAGACAGGTCAGTCCGCATCCTATCACAAACAGCGACAGAACAAAGAAGTAGAAACTGTTGATCCTGCTTCCCGGTATGAACATCAGGGCACCGATGCCGAAGAAAACCAGTCCTGTTATCACTCCCCTCCTGTAGCCCCACTTCCGGATAATCCATCCGGCAGGCAGTGCCATCAGAAAGTAGGCACCATAGACAGCAGTCTGCGTCAGGGCCGACATCGCCTTGCTGATATGGAACGACTCCTGGAAATGCGGATTCAGCACCTCGAGGATGCCATGGGCAAAGCCCCACATGAAGAAGAGGCTGCTGATGATGAGGAAGGGCACCAGATAGTTATGCCCTTCGTATCTGAAGATGGATGGCTTCGTCATGATTCTCTGCAAATTTAAGACTGTCCTTTACTACCAGTGCCAGATAACCGCCGCCACCGGCTCCCGGCATCTTCCATGCCAGAACCTCCTCCATGTTGCTGTAGCGGTCAATCATCGGCTGCACACTCGCCTCCGGTTCTATCACACCATTGATAGACGGATTCACCATACCCGGGAACATCGCAATCTGGGCCTCGAAAGATGCCTTGTATGCTGCAGCAAAGGCATCAAGGTCGTGCGCCAGAATCGCCTTCCAGCAGGCATCAGCTGCATCAGCCAGCGCCTTCACCTTCTCAGGCGTGATATCCTTACCTTCCACCACACTGCATCCCGGTCTTCTCGGTTCCATCGGAATCATCACCAGATGGTCTTCCAGGAAACGGAGAGTCATCTCATCCTGCGTACTCTCAATCTTCTCCGGCCAGAAGTTGTTGTCATAATAATGACGCACCAGACCGGGCACACAGATACCGATAGAATCCTGGGCACCCGAGATGATACCATCGTGACGCTCCGGATTGTTCTCAAAGCAGAATACCAGTCGGGCAAGCATCTCCGGATCCATCTTCGGCAACTTGACTGGCCATATCTTCTGAATCATCTTACGGGTAGAGGTAGACAGACCGCAGCGGTCGCGCACCTCAAAGGTCGGTTCCAGCGAGATGGTAATCGCCCATCCCGGATGATACATGCTTACATAAGGCTGGTCAATCCAAGTACCAGCCAGATCCAGACGGGTAGGAATCCCCGCCTCCTGTGCCGAATTATCAGATACGTTCAATAACGCCTTCTTCAAGCCAGAAGAAGACCGCGCCTTCAAACCAGCATGAGGCGTGCGCTGGAGTTCGACATATTCTATGCCCCTTTCCTTACAGATCCTACGTTTCTCATCAGACCCACCTTCAGCGTTCACCACAAACACATCCGGTTTCACCTTATCAAGAGTAGGCAGGAAATCGATCACTCCGCTTCCCTCATTGATATACGCATCTTTCACCGCCTTGATATTCTTGACCATGAATAGCCTTTCCTCCTGCGGAAACATAGGCTTGCGATGCTTATACTCCAGATAAGTAGCATCCGATCCGATACCCACATACAGGTCACCATACTGTGATGCCTGCTGGAAAAACTCCACATGACCAGAATGTAGCAGGTCATAGCAACCGCTTACAAAAACTTTTTTCTTCATTATGATTATCATTGATAATCGAAGTGCAGACAGTCATCCTCATCTAGCTGATTACCTATCTGCATCTCGATAAACATAAACAGAGTTATTTCAATTAATTATTTTATTTTTTATATTTTAGCCTCCAGAAGAAGTGCCAAATTCTAAAGATAGGCTCGCATAGCGCCTCACCAGGAAAATACCTCACGAGCCTTATATCCCGATACACCCTTTGGAGATTATGTCCAAGCTGTGACCTACCAAACCGATTCCGGGCATCATGCCTTCCGAAGTTCCCGGCTTCCAGCACTTCATTCAGCACAAACCTACCATACTTCTCATTCGGAGGAACAATAAGGCGAGAGGCAGACATGCCGAACACCTCCTGCATGATATACATGATACCCCCAGCAAACTTCCACAACCCCAACTCCTTCAATTTCTTCTGCACCACATCTAAAGCAGTAGAGGCAGAAGAAGTAACAGCAGTAGTAGAACCAGCTGAATTATCTCCCTCTATAGAAAGGCGGTCCCATCCCGCACAATTTGGCGAGACCTTTGATGGTCCGCCAACCTTAGAGCGTAGCGGTTCCGAGCGACGAGGAGGAGCGGTTACATCCCCTGTCCCCTGAGGGGAAAGGGGCTTGGGGAAAGCGGTGGAGCCTCCCTTAAGGGTAAGGGAGGACGGGTGGGTTTTCGAAGATTTTTGATAGACTTTATAAAAGTCGCAAAGAACATAGTAATAATCCACCAGTTGCCTTAACCCAATCCCCTCATTCATCAGATGCGAGAAGATATGAGTCAACTGGAAGATGAGATTGAATTCCACCGTCGGAATCGCAATCTCCCCTTGCTCTCCCAACATCACCCGATGCGAGAACTGCTTCTCCTTCACCCTTTCATAATATTTCTGAAGCTTTCTGTCATGCCAGAAGCACAACAGGAAGCTAGGGCGATAATGCACTTCAACCTCCACACCCTTATACGATGGAAACTCGATGTGGTGATAGCACGCCTTTTCATGAGGCGAGATAGAGCGGACAAAGGAGATAACCCGTTTATCTCCACCTTCCACCCAGATATCAATATCGCCAGGAGTCCGGGAATAAGGATTCGGATACATCAATGCATTCCCCTGCCCTTTCAGGATACAGGTTCTGAATCCCTTCTTCCTGAACCACTCAGAAACCTGAATGGCAGCATCGTTCAACCGAACATTCGCCTTCTCCAACATCTGGCTTTCCGCCATCCATTGAAGCAGCTGTTCCTTCTTCATCCCGACATGTTCAGCAGGCAACTTCTTGATACCATCAAAGAGAACCCCCACCAGGCATTGCTTCTTGGCAATAGCATACAGCTCCTTCCAATCCACCTCCTTCAAAGAACCAGGTATTTCCTTGGCAGGACCAATGCAGAATCGCAAGAAATCAAAGAAAATCTGATATTGCTTTGATACAACCATCATTTCTTCAACCCTTGATACACACCTCCTACTTCATCAGCAATCCGGTCCCAATCATACTTGCTCATGTCGTAATCCACATGCTGCAATGGGGCCTCGATAATCTTTCCGAGCTTTTCAGAAAGTTCATCCACGTTACCACAATGGAAGTAATCATTCTTTGGCAAGCCTACCTCCAGATTCGCAGGAATATCGCTCACTACTACCTTTACACCATAGCTCATCGCCTCCAACAGGGCAATCGGCAAACCTTCGTGCGAAGAAGGGAGACAATAGCAACGGCAATTCGTCAACAACGAATGAAGCTTTCTACCTTTGATAAAGCCAGTAAGCACCACACCATTCTCCCTTGCCATCTGCTTCAATCCCAACGAATACTCATCCTCGAAGTCCGTATCTCCAGCCAGTACCAGCTTGTAGCCCTGTTCTATTAACTTATCATTCTTAACTATCAACTGTCTATACGCCTCCACCAGATGATGCAGGTTCTTTTCAGGCACAAATCTGCACATTCCCAGGATATACTTGCCTTTCTCTATCCCCAGTTCCTTGAAATATTCAGGATAGTCGCAGATTTCAGGCTCAGAAACACCATTATATATAAGGTGTACATTCTTCGTCCTTCCATATTTACGGGCAATGAGGTTCTTGATGACATTCGAGATGACGATGACATCATCGGCAAACATGCAGCCCATACGCTCACCCATCTTCAGGATAGTCTTGGCAGCAAATCCCCACTTGTCCCTGTCATAGTCAGGACCATGATGCGTAAACACCACCTTCATGCCCAGCAATTTGGCGTATGGCACCAGCAAGGCTGGACCGATGGCATGGATATGCAATACATCAGCACCCAACTTCTTCGCCTCATTGATGGCACGGAAAGTATGGATGATGGCCTCGAAACTCTTCTTCTTAGGAGAAGGAATCGTTACCAGTTTAACTCCTTTCCATTCATGCAAGTCATCCTCCACATAGTTCGAGCGACGGATCAACGTTACATCATAACCACGCTCCACCATTCTAGGGAACAATTCCTCACAATGCGTCTCCACGCCACCCATGATATTCGGGATACCACGAGTACCTGTTACAACTATTTTCATATATCACTTAGACTTTTTATTGCAAAAACAAATCATATTTATCTATCTCGCTCCATTTTTCTTTGGGAACATCTTCACATGCATTCTTTGACATTCTATTAAACTCTGCGATTTTACTATCCCCTATTTTCTCTTTCCACAATTCAGGGAAAGCCATTTTTACCGCAAATTGGGTAAACATTTCGGGAGTAAGTATCTTAGATATTGGTAGACGTATTTCATTATGCAAACCAATATGCAGATGAGAATAAGGATGGAGTCCCTCTCTATATTGAGATCCTGACAAGTCATAGCGAAAATATACAGGGCTATTCACAATATGATAACAACTATCATCATCCCCATTATCATAGCATCCTCGCCAAAGTTCAAGTTCTTCTGGTTCCAAATTCTCGATAACGCAATTATTTGTATGTAGATACTCTTCCCAAGAAACTTTCACCTTAGGATTCTGCATAAAGCAATAACGTAAGTCATCATGTTCTTTATGAAATTGGAAGATGGAGTTATCAGTCAATAATATGTCATAAGAATGCGTACTCCATATCGCACTCATGATATCCCATTGAGAACCTGCCCTAGCAATTTCCCTTACACTTTTTGCATAATGATCCTCTGGCAAAAAAGCATTTTCTTGAAAAATGCCAAGCTTATCTAGAAAAGAAACGACATCAGTACGCACCCTTATGCAAAAGCTATTGTCTGTCATTTTTCAATATTCTTTGAATCTCCTTCAAAATTTCTTCTGCCGACTGACCAGTCTTCCTCAATGTTTCAATATCCTTTCCCCAATTATCATATATTGCATTCTGTACACGGCTATGACTTTCTATAGTTTTTGTTTCGCTTTCAGAAGGTTGTTTAAAACATAACTTATAGGCATTATCCTTCAGACTTTTTGTTTCTGTTAAACATTGCTTAAAATCCTTAGTACAACCAGTTATTGTCAGCCAACCTTTGGTTCTTGTCATTGCAGTGAACAATATATCACGAAGAACTACATTGTTTGGTCTTGAAAAGATATAATCTACTCCACATATATAGACAACACCTTTTTCATTTCCTTTTGCCTTATTTACGGTCGCAAGTGTAATACACCCTTCTTTGGTAAAAGAAAGATTATCACTAGCTGTTGCTATCAAATTAAAAGTGTTGATTTCGTTGTTCCACAGATAGCCACTAATATTTGAAAAATAACCTTTTACACTCTTTAAGTCAACACAAATCACACAAATATCCTCTGGACGCAGATTTTCATTAGCCAAATCATTAGTTATACTTTTGGCAATGAATTTGCATTCTTCATCAAAGTTATCAAACGCTTGATATTTGATGCTATCTTCGTTAAACTTCTTGTTAGAATAGCCAGGCGTATTCTCCTCTGGTCGCTCAATTATCATATCGTCTCCAGTAGCGCAACCTCCTCTGAGAACATGAAAACCCAAAGACTCCCAATGCTCGTTATTATCAAGGCGTTGCAATACCTTATTATTATAGATGCCAAGACCTAGCGAAAATGCAGAAATCAAAGAATACCGAGGCGTTCTATAACATTTCTTTAAGACAATATCTTGATTTTCCATATCGTCCCTAGAGAAATCTACATTAAATTCACCTCGATTATTTGTTCCAAAAGTTGCACGCTCATCTTGAATTTTCACGTTGAATATGTTCTGAAAGTCATCATAAGCCCATGCTATTTTTCTTGTTTTCGACAATTGATAACATAACTGATAAAATGGAGGAGTAAAATCTTGCCCCTCATCTATCAATATCAAATCATATTGAGGAGCAATTTTATATTCTCCGAGCAACTGGTTGCATACAGTACCAAAAGGATCATTACACGCAATACGCATAGCTTGTCCATAGTTTAAAGGAACTGCACCACACTTTTCACATGCCATAGAATAGACACCAGGGGTATAAGAACTACCCCAAGCATGACAAATAATAATTTTATCCCAATTAGGTTCGTTATTATCCGAAAAATATTTAAATGCTCTACTAATGTGTTCCTTGATTGTATCATGAAGAGCTTTTGTATAATAAGTATAGAGTATCGTTTCATCAGGATGGTTCAGATGATAGATTGCTGCTTTTTGGGTTAACACAATAGTTTTACCAGAACCTGCTAATCCTCGAATTCGTTGTGGACCATCAATTTCTGCAAAGGCTGCCTCTTTTTGTTCTATATCAAATTTAGCGATATTACTTTCTATCTCATCAAGAATCATGCCTTTGGTTTCTCTTACAGAAGAACTTGACCGAACTGTTTTCTTAATCATTTGAGGCGTTCCATCTATACAGCTCTGCATCAAATCAAAGCTTTTATTATCTATCTCCTCTTTATTCTCATCCAAAACTTCTTTAAGACTATTAAAGTCTGAAAGTATAAAATCATCAGAAAGTTCTATCTTGCTAGTATCATCTGACACAAAGACGGTTAAGACATCATATTTCAATGTATCACGTCTTTTCTTCAAGGCAGGTATCTTTCTGAAACTATCTGTAATATAAGAGTATAGGGTATTGATGCGTTCTTCTGCTACCTCTAGAGTTTCTCCATAATGCATAGAATCGAAATAATAAACGCCATAATCCAAAGAAAGCAACATCAAGTTCGCTTGCACTTTACCAATATCTATATTTCCACTATACACAGGGAACATATAGTACAAAAGACTATCATCTCCATCTTGCAATATAGTATTCAACTTATCGTAGATACGATAAGCAACTGAGTCTTTTTTTAATGCATTTATATTTCCGATAAATCTCATATTTTATATCATATTAATCGTATCAAACATTTATCTTCCTTTAAACTAGAGATTTTCAAAATAAAAGTATTACCTTTGCAGGCATGAATAAGATTTCAAACTATATCAAAGAAGCCATACAGTACTTCGGCATCATCTTGATGTCGATGCTCTCCGCACTGTGGCTTCTTATCAATCATAAGAGAATCAAGTGATTACTTTTTCAAGAAGCTTTCATAGAAAGCGCTTAATCTTGGATAATAATTATCCAAACTTAATTTATCATGAGCAAATTTGATTGCCCCTGCACTATAATTCATATAATTTTCAGTTGATAAAGAATTTGCCTTTACAACAACTTCTCTCAACTCTTTGCTATTTCCACTTTCAAACTGATAACCCGTTTCACCTTCCACGACGATTTCCGGAATACCACCTATTCTGGCGCCAATAACAGGAGTACCAGCAGAATAAGCCTCAATTATCGTCATCGGATTGTTCTCATACCATTCTGATGGTACAATCACAAAGTAAGCATTAGCAACCAAGTCTTTTAATTCCTTACCTCGCTTGTATCCCAGGAACTCCACATTCTTCATCCCATAAGTACGAACAAACTCTTTGAGTCCATCTTCTTTCGGTCCTGTACCGACCACCTTCAGAGTACACTCTGGTAAATCCTTGAAAGCTTCCAGCAACGTTCTTACACCTTTTTCATACGACAATCTTCCAAAATACAGGAAGTATTTCTCTTTAGGCATTGTCTTGGGTGTTTCTGCTATAGAAGTAGAGAAATTATAGAGCGTAATGTTCGGTATATTCTTCACCGATGGCATATATTTCTCCTGTACATCCCTCGCAAAGTTGCTCACATACAGGAAACCGTCGATATACTTGGCAGGATTGAAGAAAGCATTGCGGAAATACTGCTCTGCTGCCATCACCGCACTCATCACCTTACTGCCTTTACAACAAGTGTGGGTAAAGCATTTATAGAAGTACTTACCCTTACAATCCTCACAAATCCGACCACTGCCATCCCTGAAAGTATAGGCAGGACACACGATACGATAGTCATGCACGGTGAATAAGATTGGAATATGATATTTCCTCAGAACCGGAAAGATGGAAGGAGTAATCTGTCCCCACATCAGATGAATATGGGCGATATCAGGACGTTCGTCCTTAATCAACTGTTCCATCTTCTTTGCAGCTTCTAAGTGATAGAAATAGTTAACCATATTCTTCACCTGTTTCAAAGGTCCCTTTCGGGTTTCCTTCGACTCAGGGAAATACTTGCTATAAGGCGAAGGATTATTCTCTTCCCACTTCAAGGTAAAGTAAACCACTTGGTGGCCATGCTCCTCTAACAGTTTACCAGTATTGAAGCAAACCGTTTCCGCACCACCTTTATTATAATTATATACGTCGATTAATAGTACTTTCATATATTTACACCTCCTTAAATTTATTATGGCATGCAACTCGCATCAAATGCTCTCTATCTTTAAACCTAAGCATGGCTGCCGAATCAACCCCTTCTTTCACTAGCGATGCCAGATAGCATAAATCTTTAGGAACTTCATCTTCCAAATGTCCATACGCCATGTAATTTATATGAATCAATTGAGATATAACTCCAAATATATAACTCAAAGAAGGTATCACTTGAAGTACAAATTTCCTAGCAGAATCCAAAAACTTTTCTTCTCGTTTTAGCGAAATCATATTCTCAAGTTCCAAGATACTTTTTCCTGAAATATAAGCCCTTAGCAAATCGCCAATTTTAGATATACCATCAGCATCTATTTCTTGATCAGCACCACATATTTTACATATTATTTCATAAACATTTTCATTTGAAATCAATGTTTTAAAATAATGCGGAGTATCTGCAATACTTTTAAAGAAATCTGAAACAAGTTGTATAGCTTCTATCCCATTGAGGTCATCATCACTATATGTATTCACAAAATAATTTAAGAACTCCAACATGTCTACTGAGATACCTGTCTTTATAGAAAGTTTCCAAAGGGTATTGTCCTCCTTTTCTGGCTTTTTTTCCAATACATCGACAAAATAATTGACTCTATCGAAGAATTCATTTTGTTTATGTGCTGTATTGGCATTATAGGCAGCAAAGGATTTTCGGAACAAACTTTTTACCTGATTCTTATCTCCTTTTAATCTATGAATAAATATTTCCTCTTCCGCTCCAACCCGGATACCTTTTGTTTCAACATCCATTAATAATCTATCTAATGGGTCCTCTATTTCCAAGCATTGATCTCCTTGCGAAAAAATTGTATTCTTTATATTAAACCACCTTTCATCTAAAATATAATTATCAATAGTTACGATTTTCCCAGGAATCAGTATCGCCGTTCCACAAGAACGGCTTCCTGCTCTACCTGCCCGACCAACAGCATTCATTACTTCATGAGCTTGCAGTTTCTCTACCTCTTGCTTCTTTGCATCAAATCTATCATCACCAGCAATCAATACTACATCAGCAGGAAGGTTAATTCCTTGAGCCAAAGTTGGAGTAGCCACAAGAATATTTATCGGAGCTTTAGCATAGCAAGCCTCCATAATTTCTCTCTCCTCAGGCAACATTAAGCCATGATGAACAGCACAAGCAGTTTCCAACTTTATATAAGAAAAGCATAGATTGCCAAGTTCTTCCTTAAGCTGTCTAATTATTGAAGAGTTACAATAATCTGAAATTTTCACCCCTGCGACCTCATCATCAACTGTATTTTGAATTGATGTTGTATTCTTTCGGCTAGCTACAAAAACTAACACTTTAAGATTTGCCTTAGCAAAGGCCATCGCTAAATTTGCTGCGACCTCATTTCTATTAGTTGTAAGATTCATCCATGTATTCACAGATAATCTTACAGAATGGTTCAACAATCTTACAAGAGTATAATCTTGTGTATTTAGTGTTTCTCATTTTGTTTTCAGGGAAAATAGGCAATATGGTGTTACCAACAAATTCTCCTTAAATTTCTTTCCACCTTTACCCTTTGTACATTTTTTTACCATATCCTGCAAAGCATCAATCTCAGTTTTCTGATAGAGCAAACAGCCTTGCAATTGCCTTGTAGGCTTCCATTTATCATCCAAACATAGACATAACCTACCAGTTACATTCTGAATCCATTCAGAGATTTTCTTGCCGTTTTTCACCATTGCCGACAACAGGACAAAATCTGTCTTATTTTGTTTAGCAAGAGTCAATAGTAACGATAGCATACCTGTCAGCCCCCGCGTATTAGGTATTTGCTCACCTATAAGATGAAACTCATCAAATACTAAGAGGCCCAACTTACTTATAAATTCTGAATCATTTGTAGCAAGTGTGAGAAAACGTTCTGGAGTTGAAACTAAAATTTGCCCTTTCGTTTCATCATTAAAATATTCCGAGAATTCTCCCCCTAGCTCCAAATAGTGCTCGTTTTTAAAATCTCTGAACAACTTCGAAAATTTAAACTTCACTTGCCTCTCCAAGGCATGTGTAGGCACAAGATATACTATACTCTCACCTCTGAATAATGACAAGGCGATTTTCATGTCAACAATCGTAGACTTACCGGCACCTGTCGGATAAGTTAAGACAGAAGACACCCCTTTCTTCAAAAATCCACATTTAATCGCTTCTCGATGGTTTTTCCATAAGAATACACGTCCTCTTTGAACTAGGCTAAATAAAAAATCATACCATTCCTTGCTATTTGCTTGATTTGGACATTCTATTTTGAATACAGATATTTCATTCAAAGATATCAAAGCTAGTTTCAGAACCTTTGCCACTTTTAAAATTCCGAAATAAGTATCAGATTGCCCTATCCCATCTATTTCAAAGTCTGAAAGAGATATAACTTCATCTATTTTAGAATAGTCAATTGCTTTCCTGTCTAAAATATTTTGGCATGCAGTTTTAATTCCTATTGACAACTCATGCAATAAAAGTTTTAACGCATAGCCTGAGTAATTATTGCCGTTGAATTTAATAGCAGGCAATTCCAAAAGTAGGATTTTATCAAGCCTTCCTTGCGCTAAAAGCGATATAAGCTTAACAATATCATCTGCCTCCTCAAGACCATCAAGCAATTTAGCATTTTCTTTTGCATCCGTGATATCTTTAGCCACTAGGAATAAAAGTACCACCATTATTCCCGAGGATACATAGTCTTGATTGACTATACAACCTTGTTTATTTCGACTTAATAATAATTGTTTTAAGCTAAAAGCAGTTGCTGCAACAAAGGCCAACGTCTCTTTCTGTGCATAAAATTTCTTTTGAAATATAAGAACCTCTAAGCCAACAACTAGCCTGTCCAATAGAGTAAGATATTTTTTCATATCTTGCTCTAGTAGTGGAAGAGCATTTCGTTCTAATTGAGACTTTGCACTAATGATATTTGCATATATCTTAGTCAGTTCCAAAGGCAATCGAGCAGAGTCAATGCCATTAAGACTTGGTATGCTTTTAATCAATTCTTCTGTAATAGGATCAAACATAGTCTTACATTATATTAATTTTATCTACAACTTTTGCAGCAAACCTATCCATCCAATCTCGCAAGTTTGCAAGATAAATAGAAGAACCACTTCTTCTATTTATCTCACCTTTAACTATAGTCTCATAGCCCTTAAACAATTTTTTTCTTCCCTCATTGCTATTATGTTCTGCCTCTCGCGTTATTCCAATCCGATATTGACGTATATCTTTGTTTGTAATCTCATTATGAGCATTTTCATAATCATCACCAAACATATCCAAGATTGTTCCAACATCATTAAGCAGAGTGGTATTCTTACCCCCTTCTTCATAGTCTTTGAACTCAGGAAATACTTTGTTTTGTATGGTTGACTTAGGATATTCTGTACATTTATCTTCTGTAAGAATAATCTTTTCAATATGCCCATTATTTACGATTACAGCCAATCCATCGACGCCATGCATCGCCGGTTGATTGTGGGGATGTTGTTGCTTAATTTTTTTATCTTTATTTTTCAAATTGACCACCAACCAAGAAATCATTTGAAACAACCATCCATCACGTTTATATCTTTTTTCATCAGATGGTTTCTCACCTAATGTCAAAATTGAAACAATTTTAGCTTTATGCTCTTTTTCCAAAGTGGGTAAATCAACATTTCCCAGATTCATTATAATCTTGTTTACATGTCGAGAATACCCCATAACAAGATAAGCTACATATTGAGCCAACGTATCTTCATCAAGAATTTCAAAGCCTTCATCTATACATGAATCGGAACAATCCTCATCTATGAATTTAAAAATTTCAGCCATAGACTAAAGTTTAGGACTCTAATTGATTATGTTTATTTATCTGTTTAGCAGGAACTCCGGAAACGATAGCATTATCTGGCACATCTTTGATAACAACAGAATTTGGTGCAACAATAACATTATTACCAAGTACGACCTTACCAATAACCTTGCAACCAATTGTAAGCTCTACGTTATTTCCTATGATTGCGCGATTATCTTGAGTACCTTTGTTGCCCACCACAACGCTTGAAGAAACAGAACAAAATTCGCCCATACTAATACAATTTAATTGGATACCACCATTAAAGTGTGGAATATACAGTCCTTTCCCAACAGTATTTGGATGTATATATATACCATATTTATTAGATAATTGTTTCCATCTGATTGTATAAAAAAATCTCATTATGCTCCCCCCGTAATGAGTTCTAACATTTGTATAATATTCCAACTTATGCAATACCAGCAAGTATTTACGAACATAGAAACTCTCTCGAACCACTCCAAACAATGATAAGAAAGGCTCTATAAGCAAATATTTGGCCGAACAATTTACCATATTGCGGCTTTTATCAGCATCAATATATTCTTTTAAAATAACTTTTGATGTAATCATAACAATATATCTATTAATATGGATATTTATAATATTTTATACCACCAAGATGGAGGAACTCCGCTTTTATTTTTTTCCACATCACTTTGATATATAGAGTTCTTTTAATACTCTTTGGATCTAACCTCTTAACATCCTCAGCTTTCAAATCATGCATACAAGTATTGAAAGAATCCCCATATATAAAAAAATTACTTGATGCTATGTTTTTTATATTTACCGTCATCAATCTCTTTTGAAAATGAACATACATGATTTCTTTTCTATTTAACTTACTTGATCCATATTTAACCCATAACAAAAATAGGCTTCCATTACGGTATTCAAATATATTATGAGCCATATACTCAAACAGATCTTTTTCATAATAAGGCACACGATAATCGTCATGCATAATACTTACATCAAAAAAGCAAAAATTATCATAAGTCATAATATCATTTTCTATACAATATTTACCAAAGCCTTTTTGTTCATCAAAACAAAATGCCTTGGGTGAAGAAAATACATCACGATATGTCACCATTGTAGAACTGTCATACAGATAAGCCTTACGCATTTTTTCTGTATTACGGATAATGCAGCAATGCCCCCTAGACCCAATTTTTTCATACTTATCTAACAAATTGTCAGTGAGGAATTTTCTCATATTACCCCAAATTAAATCTGTATCACAATATCCCCAAAAATCATATTTCTTAATGTAATCATAAAAAACATCACCAAAAGCTGGTCTGAAATCACACAATTTATAAGGTTTTTTTAATGCCAACTTAAATTCAAAATGGCTTTGAAATTTTGCACATAATTCTTTAAAAGATATATGTTTTACTTTTACGTTACTAGGGTAACCATATTTTTTTTCATTATCGGTTAAAATAAGCCAATTTATTGTAGGATTTGCCTTACAACTTTCCAACCACAGATTAAAATAATTACTGAAATCTCCGAAATAAGGAATTATAAATATTATACTTTTCATAATCTAATTTTTTTTGAGCTATGAAATACTAGAGCAAATATATTGCACCAAAAGAATTTTTTCAAATAAATACCTTTGGAAACTAAATATAAAATAGCAGAACAAATACCTTTAAATGAGTGACACTTATGTAAAGCTCTATTTGTTACAAAATTATCAATCCAAAGGTGAAGTCTTTTTTGGTCACTTTCAACAAGAAAATGAACCCTCGACATATGATTTACAAATGCTATAAGTTCATTATATACCAATATGTTTTGTTTGTAACTAGTAATTTTACTACAACCTAAAATATATAAAGCCGTACTCTCTTGCATTATATAACCTTCTTCTTTTATATCATCTAACATTGCCTTCACACACTCAGCAATATTATACTGACCTGTTGCAGTAATACTATTAGGAGAACGTCTATGATAAAGGACATAATTATTCAACACTTTCACATAATGACCATCTTTAAGTAGACGTTTCCATAAGTCAAAATCTTCTCTGTGAAGAGCCTCGGGAACATTTCTATACTTATATTTTTTTAGAACATCTGACTTAATTACTATCCCCGGATGTAATATTTGGGTTGTAAACAATTGGCTGTACCGTAAGCACTCATTATTGAGCTGAACGAAAAAAAGACGTTTCCAATATCTTGTTCCTTGAACATCCATTTCATAATCAAGTTGATTCACCAAAGATGCATATGGAGCATCCTCAAAACCACTCATTGCTATTTCCAACCAAGTTGGAGTAACAATATCATCAGCATCCATTCTTGCAATAAACTCACCTTTCGCAATCTCAATACCCTTATTTAAAGTATTGATGAGTCGTAAATTTGTTTGATTTTTTATATATTTAATTCTTTGGTCATGATATGATAAAATGATTTTTTCGGAATGGTCCGTACTACCATCATTTATTATTATAAGCTCAAAGTCTTTATATGTTTGCTTTAAAACACTATCTATGGCATCAACAATATATTGTTCTGCATTATAGACAGGAAGTAATATAGATATCAACTTTTTCTTCATATTTCTCTATACATTAATTTTCAACCAGTTTTCTAAAATTATATCTGGATTTTGATAATTTGTCCACTTGGGTGGACATAAAACCAAAATGCTATTTTTATTCAACACCGCTGCCCAATAACTAAAAGTGCTATTAGCCAAGATCATATATTTACAATGGCTCATCAAAAACATATCGAAAAAGCTATTAGCCCCTCGATTACAATCAACAAAATAGGCATTTTCAGAACTCAATATTTTTTTTGAATAATCCAAATCATCTGAAAAGACAAAAAAGACAGGGTCAACGACCTGTTTTTTGATGAGATTAAGAGCATGTATATAATACTCTTCTGTGCAAATATTACCATATAAGTCCAAGGCTTTAAGATAGTCTCCTCTTCTTATATGAATACAAACGGAATTGGAGTTTTTTATCAATTCAAGAAATTCTTGGTTCTTGTTGGATATTGGGAAATCATTAAAATCGATTTTCCCTTGGAGCTCTGCAACATACTTTTTGTCTTGCCACCATCCTTCGTGAAACAAAACATCCTCTTTACCATTTAGATTTTCCCGGATGAAAGGAATAGGAAAGCGTAATTTTCTAAGAACCCGACTTCCGTAGTAAAGTAAATAGCCCAAAATCATCACCCAAAACGGAGATTTCATTTGCACTTTAAACCATTTATTTATCTCTAAGCCATTATGGTCATAATTACTCTTAGGATAAAATGTATAAACATTTTCATCCTTGTATTTTTTTTTCAAAAAATCATAATAGGCATAACAAAATAATTGATTGCCTAAACCACCAATAAATTCGACTACTTTCATTTTTTTCCAAACAATAATATTGAACAATATGGAATTGATTTAAAAATATTTGCTATAACAATTGATATATAAGAAAGAATATATCCTACAATAAACAACAATATCATCAAAAATAAAGAATTAATATTTATATGCACAGCGACAGATAAAATTCTGATAAAAAGCATATGTATTATGTATATCTCCAAACTGTTTGTACCACAATAAGAGATTCGATTCATCTTAGGTTTTGAATAACTTAATATACACAATAAAGCAGGAGAAACAAGCAAAGATATTATAGTGCTCAAAGCAATATTTGATTCAGAACCATTAAAATGCCATAATGGAGCTAATAATACAAATATGATTACCATAATTCCTACACCATATTTTGGTATTCGCTGTACCATATTATATTTATAAAATAAGCATCCCATAAAAAACATAATTAAATATCTTGATGAGAAATAACGGGAAGGACACAAGAAATGACTCAATAACCATATACATATAAGAATAATAGCAAAAAACAACTCATCTGAGTATTTTACAAAGAATCTGTACTTTATTACCCGTTTTATAAAATTAGATAACAAACACGCAACTACATAATAAACATGCATGCAAAATAGAACTATCAAAAACCAATAGCCATATTCCGGGAACATCAAATTTCTACCCCATTCAGAAAGCAACTCTTTAAAATTTGAATTTCCAGAGATAACAATAGGAAAAACAAATAATCCCCAAGAAAAAATGGTAGAGCCAACCCTATAAAGCGTTTTTTAAAGAGAGGAATTAGAGTCACTGATTCTATTTTAAAACGACTTTTATATGCTAAGAATCCACTTATGAAGAAAAACAAGGGCATATTGAAACTATAAATATAGTCAAATATCACCTTACATGACTCTCCTGTAAAATTCCATTGCACAAGATGCCCCACAACAACTAAAATTATAGCTATTCCTTTGGCTTGATCTATATAATTCAATCTTTCACCAACCATATCAAATACTCTTTATTATTTCAAAAAAACGTTTAGAAATTCTTTGTGGAGAATGATATTTTCGAACATTCTCCCTACCTTTTTGGGCAATAAGTTCATATTTTTTCCTATTATAAAACATACTTGTGAATATACCATACAATTCTTCTGCATTATGATATAGAATACATGAATCAAAATTCCTCACACAAATATTTTCCAAAGCCATAGGAGTACCAACACATAAAAGCCCATTAGCAATAGCATCAAGAACTTTTCCTTTTGTACCGGTCCCAACTGTTATCGGAGTTAACTGGACATCATATTTTATAATTTCATCCAAATAATTATCGACTCTTCCTAGATTATGACATTCATAATTATTGAAAGAGAGAATTTTAACTATATCATTCCAATTTTTCCCCAGAAAAGAAATATCTATCAAATTGGATAATTCTTTGTGAGTTAAAAAAACATTAACTAAGTCTTTTATACCTGATTTCATGTATATATCATAAGCCCCTGCTATTAAAACTTTAATCTTTATACCATCAAATCTTATTTTCTTCTCTGCCAAAGAATAATGAGGATGAAGCAAAAAAAAAGCTTGGGTAGAATTTGTTACTTTACGAAACATTCTTAGATCATTCATTCCTACAAAATGAACAAAATTATTTGGTGAAAGATATTTTTTTTCACTATTAACAGTTTGGCTAAAAGTAATCAAACGATATACTTTCCTTAAAAAGGAACTTTCAAGAACATTATCAATATCATTTCTGACTTCGGCCAAAACATTGCTATCTGGTGATGTTGTAATCATCTTAGTATCTGTATATAATCTTGCCCAACAATAATAAAAATTAGGATAAGTCCATAAAACATCAGGTTTAAAATCTTTATAAATCTTTTCAAAGGTTTTACCTGGCCTTTGATAATGGTTAGGATTCCTTTTTAATAATAAACGAACAAGTTTATTATTTAATAGTTTACGTAAAAAGCCATTTGAATCTATACATATAATTTCACAATTAAGCTCTTTCTTTACAATATCTATATCAGAAGGCTTCATTAAGTTAAGATTATATGATATTATTTTAATATTTACCCAAGTAGGGCGATACTTAATCAAATAATACTCTAAGGCTGAAATTCCTTTGTAATTCTCCTTATAAGGCGTAAAACCTGTTACCAATAATACTTTCATAAATTTTAACTTTAAAATAGTATCCACCCATCTCTTTGTGGAGAATGTTCAAATACAGAATAATATGGAACAAAAAGTTCCGAATATGAATCCTTAAAAATTGCATTAACCTTAAATAGCATAAATACAACAAATACCAATTCTACCCCATAAGTATATTTTTTATAATTCTTCAAGAAGTATATAAATGTAGATGAAACCAATATTATATAACCTATACCTGCAAAATATGAAAATCTCGCGAATTCATTAAGACCTGGATATATACTAATCTGTCTACAGGTTGCAGTTATTACATAAAAATTTAGACATAAAGTATATAATTTATAATTAAAATTATCATCTCTATGTTTTTCCCTTAACCAAGAAAAAAGTAATATTTGTAAGACAACAAAGATTATGGTCATGGTATTATCCAATAGACCAGATTTTTCAACAGTAAGACCTGTATCTTGATACCGCTCTACTAATGAAGCGAATGCCAATTCTCGAATAATTGGTAACTGAATCACTTTATCCATCAATGCAGGTACATAACCTACGATTATAGAAAAAGATAAAAATATACATATTAAAATACTAGATTTTATATACTTCCCTACAAAATAAAATGGAACTAATATTAAACAAGAGGTATGAATAGTACAACAAGTGCAAACAACAATAAGGTACTGTTTCCAGTTATGTGAAAGGATAGAAGATACCCCAAAACCTATAAAAACAGAACATGCTAAAGCCTGGCGAACTGGGAATATATTAGACATCATTAATGACAATGCATATGCCAAAGGTTGATATTTTTCTGGAATATATAATTTTACAATTTTCATATACATCAAATTAATAAAGCCGCATGTTATTAATAGGAAAAAAGTATATTCCTTAAATAATGTTTTAATCAAAATGTTGATAAAAACATATCCAAATTCCATATTTCGTGTGCCATCCCCTCGATCAAAAGAGAATATATGATTCCAATCACATGTTTGAAATACACGTAAATATTGTTGCCAATCGGCACCAGTATTCCACCTCAAACCTTGAAACAATGTAAAAGCAATAAACATAGCCCAAATACTTTTCCGAGCAGAAGCTTTATTGCTACTCAAACCCACAAATGTAAGAATTATCAAAGTAATTCCTAAAATCCAATATACCATTTTAATTTGTATTGTTTTGTTTACTATTATATTCATCCATGGCCTTACGTAATGCCTCTATGAAACCACGTCCAAAAGTCAGGTCTGGTTCCATAAAGTTACCCTCTCCCCATTCATTCCAAGACTTTAAGAACACAAGACGCTCTTCCTCTGGCTTATCTTTTAAGCAATCAAATGCTTGCTTTACATGTTCATAAAACAAAGAAGGCGATGTGTTCACAAATAATGAACCATTCCATCCACTTCGAGGAGTATGATCCCATTGAGGTACTATTGTAGGTATTACTTGGCGTTCTCGTTCCTTGTCTGTTATAAGATATGGCATAAATTTTTTATAATCAGTCATAAAAGGAGGCCTATGCAACATTTTTCCGCGAAATTGTCTCAAGTGATAAGAAATTTTATTGCCAAGATCTCCATATTTCAATAAAATTTTATTTGTTGTCATACCAGCAAGACGCTGATAACTCACTGCATCATATCCTTGGCTCAAAAAATTTGTTTTCACATTTAATGCTCCAGAGATATTTGCCACTATATACAAATCAGGAAAGCCTTCTTCTTTAGACCATTTTCTAAAATTATCGAGATATTCTTTTGGCAATGAAGTTGGATCAAATATATAGAACAAAGGACATCCGTTAACTTTTGTATATCGTTTATCCTTAAAAGCTTTCAATAAAAAAGCAAAATGCATTTTTTCATCTTCAATACCGGGATATGTCTGCTCTATAAGTAATTTATTGGTTGTTGTCCCATCGGCATTCCAGTTTTTTGCAAACCAGGAATGGTTAGCCCATCCTAGACAAAAAGGAAAATCTGGCTTACCTGAGTTTAATACCTCATCAAAAATATCGGCAATGAGTCTTTTTCCATTACCAAACCAATAATGCCAATAGCAAAATGATTCTACTCCAGCATCACGTGCCATTTGAGCTTGCTGCTCTCTAACTATTGGTAAACGTAAATCATAATAGCCCAGTTCTGTAGGAATACGGGGCTGATTATGTCCCTTAAATAAAGGCTTAGCTTTACCGACATTTGTCCACTCAGTAAATCCCTTTCCCCACCATTCATCATTTTCTTTGAAAGGATGAAATTGGGGCAAGTAAAATGCTATAATACGTACATTACTATTCATTTTGATATAACTTGATTAAATATGTTTAACAATTTCTCTTACCTGATATGCTTGTTTTCTATAAGTAGGCATTTTTTCTTGCAAATGAGACTTTATTGCACTATAATTTTCTTCCAAATAAAGGAAGCTATTCAAAAGTTGACCAGGTTTTATTTCATGAACAGTATCTACTACTAATTCATCTGGAAGATTTAAATCTTTGGCAATACCTTTCGATTTAATAGAATAGCCTAAAGCAATTGCAGGTACACATGTTGAATAAGCAGAAATTACTGCATGGGTTCTCGCGCCTATAAAACTATGACATTTAGATATCACGTATCTTATCTGCAAATAGTTCCTATGTTCACTATCCAATACAGAAATTCGGCTTGAATAGTTTTTGAATTCAGAAATGATTGCATTGCATATTAAACGATCATCTTGATCTTGCCACATAACATGTGGTACTAGTAAAACATGCATAACAGTATTATCAAATATATATCTTAATAATTTACGCACCTCGTCTCCAAAAGGCGTATTTATGCCATTGTTACCAATTATAAAATTAGATAAATTCAAGCCAACAATTTCTGCTGACCTAAAACATTCTGGTAATTTACAAATCTCAGATTCTAAGACAAAAGCAGGATCCGGAAAACAAATTACATTCTCTAATCCTATACTTTTAAAAAAGTTATAAGATAAAGATTCTCGAGCATATATTAAAGAGAAGTTCTTTAAGGCTATTTCCTTTTTGGGGGTTAGATTCTCCTTACCCATAGAACAGCCCCACAGAACAGTTTTAATTCCTCTTTCTTTGGCAATATTCACCGAAGATATAGATGGAGAAAAATCATCATAACACATCATATCACCTCCAGTTGATATCATAATACTATCTGATGAAACATTTCTAAGAAAGAGCCTCATCTGATCTACTTCTTTATATTTAAAATGACGCCCGATATGTAGAATTTTTAAAACCTTTATTATCTTGTTATAAACTTTTTCTAGAAGAGTTAATGTATTATACGGAATAAGCGTTATGAAGTTAGCTGTTCCTAATTGGGTATCCAAAGGAATATTTCGACATAAACCAACAAGGTTCACTTTTGTTTCATTCAATATCAAAGCTGTGCCTTTAGCTATACCTTCACAACCTCTATTACCACCATCTAAGTGAATTGGAAAAAAGTATTTCATTTATGTATTATTTTTTTGATTACTTTAAAAAAGTATTTTAAACCACTTTTTGCGTAATATGCTTCTTTATAATTAATCCAATTGAGAATGGTATTATCCCCAACTGCATAGTTGATAAATCTTTGCTTTACACAAGGTATTTTAGTTTTCTTTATGTATTTATTTATTATTCTATCTGTTTTTCCTTCATAAACATAATCGAAACCTTGAAAATAATTATTATCTACATACGCTTGCAACGTCATTCGCAAACCAGTATTCAAATCATACTTTGTAGAAAAACCTGGAAATACGTTCTTTAATTTTTCATTTGAACATACCAAATCCTTTGATCTTCCACCTAGTAGACCTTCTTTTTCATCTCCTGTTAATTCAGATGCATAATAATCAACAGGTAAGTCTAAAGTCTTTACTTCAACTTTCAATATATCACCCAAGGCTGTCAAAACATCCTGCCAGTTATATACATAATCACCAACAACATTGAAATCTTCATTATAAGCTTTTATATTACCTATAAGCCCAACAGTTCCTTGTGCCAAATCCTCTACACGTGTTAAATTAAGTTTATTCACTCCATAATTCCATGTAGGAATTATCTTTCCAGCCTTAATTCTTTCAACCAAAGTCCAGTGATATCCTATAGCAGGGAACATGCCATATGGAATTCTTGTAGGACCATAATTAACACCAGGTCTTATAATTGTATAATTAACATTGTGCTCTGCACAATATTTCTTTAAGAACTCTTCGGCTTTACATTTATTTACGCTATAATTCCATAAAGGCTGGCATTTCTCAGATTCTTCAGTTAATATACCTTTTACAGATGTGTTGTATGCTTGTGCACTAGATATAAAAACATATTGGTCTGAAATTTTTGAAAATAAAGATAGAGATAACTCAAGATGTTCTTTTGTCCAAACAATGAAATCAATTATTGCATCAAAATGACGATTTTTTAGCTTATCCTTAATTTCACTAGGATTATTACGAACATCACCTATTATTAGTTCTGCTCTAGGATTGATGAATTTTTTGTTATAGCCACGATTTATCATTGTTACATCAATACCTTTATTTATAGCTTCTGTAACAACTGCTGTACTTAATATACCAGTACCACCTATTATTAATAAATTCATATTATTAAATAGAAAAAAATATATTAGACTTTATTTTTTTTGAAGGATTTCCTTGGTTAAATGTTGCTGGCTCTATATCAGATATGACATTCGCATTATCTGCTATGACAGCACCATTTCCGATAGTAACACCAGGTGTAATACTACATCCCGTACATAACCACACATGATTACCTATAGAAATAGGTGCACTAATTGGATAACCTTTATAACTCACTCTATGTCCATTAAAATCTTTAATACTCACATGCCTACCAGCTGTAACATCATCACCTATCGTAATACATTTCCCACATGAAATCTCTAAATTAACATTAGAATGGAAACTATCTATAAATAGCTTGCCATGTTTATGAATTTGCACGTCACATCCTTCTGCTAATTCACATTTCCTTTTAATTAAAAGTTTTGATTCTTCTTTCATTACAAAAAAAGAACATGTTTTACTTGCTTTAACTTTAGGAATACCAATATAACTATTACACAAGATTTCTACATTGGCACTTTTATGAATCTGCCAATTTACTCTTGGATAAACAAACAAGAACCCATCTTTTCTATGGATATTTTTTTGAAAGAAGTTTATTTTAATAAACCTCACTGTTGCATATAAACTATAATTGAATAATCTAAATGCTTGAATTATATTTTTTAAATCAGCTATTTTCATTTTTAACATTTTACTTTACCTATATGCCCTTCGGTTGCATTATCTCTGTGATGTATAGTGGCTGGATTACCAATTACAATCGAATGAGATGGCACATCAAAATTCACAAAAGTATTGGGAGCAATAAGCACATCATCCCCTATGTTGATTCCACCGACAACCGTAGAGTTACATCGAATACAAACATCCTTACCAAAATGAGGTGCTCCAGCTCGTTTACCACGAATGTCACGCCCGATAGTTACACCATGAGTCAACATCAAATTACCTTCAAAAGTTGCACTACCATTTATAATAATCGTTCCTGGATGGCCTATGATTAGTCCTTTAGGAAGATTCATATTTTCATATAATTGAATACCGGTCTTATGGCTAAACTTAACAAGTTTATACATGTAATATCTAGCCCAAATTGTCCCCATAGTAACTTGAGCTTTCCTGTAATATTTCAAATATTTAATCTGAAACATTTTCATTTCATTATGACTCAACTTATCTTTTCCTCTAAACGAAGCATTAAATTTTAAATCGTAGTCATATAATTCATGAAATTTGGCAATATCTATCTTCCAAAAATTAATTTTGAAAATTTTTTCTAAAACCATTCCTATCAATACATTAATTAAAACTAAGCACCGAATCTAGACATTATTGCTATTAATTTATTTTTAATTCTTTGCATTAGCGGTGCTTTACGAATAGAGCATAGATTTAAAAACGCTTCTTTGGAGTTTACATTAAGAGTTTCAAAGAATAGTTTTCTATCTCCAGTTTGAGGTTTATTTGCAATCAAATTACTATTTCCTGCAGAAATTTCATCAATACTTACTTGAATACTATCAATCTTATCGTTTAAAATATTCCATAGTTCAAGCCCTTTCTTGCTGTGAACAATAACGGAAGACAAACCTTTATTATCATTAATGTCTGGTGTACTGTGAGATACACCCCAAGCATCAGCTAATGTAAAATCACTAATTCTTTTAGCATTTTTAAAAGGACATTTGAAACAAGAAGGACGCATATTCCATGACAAGAACATACTTCTCAGATAGAGATTATGCATTCCCCGTTCTTTAAATATTCGTTTGTCTGTATCTACTCGGAAAGTAAATGTATCCCATCCTATGCTCTTTTCCTTAAAGTTTATGCTCTTTATTTTCTCGCCTTCAAAAAAAACTGCCAAATATTTCTGCCATACAACATAAGAAGGAATACCCATACAAATAAGATCTATAGTATAAAGATTATCATAATCCTTCCTTAAAAATGATTTCAAGCCTTCAACTTGACATGCCAAACCAGAGTATAGAACCTTTCTACCATCCTTTAGTTCCTTTCTAATATGCTTAAAAGTTTCATTATCGGCTTTACATTGAAGATACTTCGAACCTTGTAATGCGTAGAGTTCATCTTTAGATTCTATAAATCTATGGACAACATTGAAATCATCATCGTAGGCTGCACCTACTACCAAACCATTATTATCAAGAATCCATTCTGCTATTGGTGGAAATATGCTACCAGAAGAACTTACCAAACGCTGCTTATAATTCTTATTTCGAGCAGCAAATCCTATCTGTGCTTCATTATTTTTTTCACGAATATCTTTTCTATTCTCATATTGCAGAACAGGGCAAACAGATTGGCAAAGACCACAATCGACACATGCTTTTTGATTAATAATCGGATATTCAAATCCTTCTATATCAAGATGCATAGAAATCGCATTATGTGTACAGGCTGTATAACAAGAACCACATCCACAACAAGAACTTTTTTCTAACACTTTTTTCATATATAACTTATAATATTTTTTTTACTTTACCTATCACAAACTCTCTCTCATCATGACCGAGAGCAAATACATATATAGATATCAAACAAAGAATAACAGAGAATAGTGTTATTATTACAGTTTTTATAAAACAATCTTCTAATATATAATAAGGTATCCAGGTTGCAAAAATTGGTAAACAAGCAACAACTAAAGGACGAATAAAAACTTCCTTTACATATGGAATAATCTCAAATGGTATTTCTTTTTTTGCAATAAATAATCTCAAAACTTGAATTAGAGCATATACTATAATATATGATATATACGAATAATATGGAGACAGACCTATTTTAAAAAGAAAAAAAGTCAGAGGTATTGTAAACAATCCCAATGTTCCTATATACATATAATAAGTTTTAATTCTACCTGATGCCCATACTGCATTTGCCAAAGAATTACCAGACATATCAATGATAGACCCAATAAGAGCTAAACGTAAGAAAATGGGAGCATAATCTGGATATTTTCCTAGCCATAATTTTAATATATTTTCTGTTTCAAAGAGAAAAGGAATCGTAAAAATCAACATTAGACAAACAGAATATTTACCTCCATTTCTAACGAGGATATTCATATAACTATAATTTCCTGCAGCATAAGACTTTACTATTTGAGGATTTATTGCAGTAGTAAAATTTGTAACAAACTGTTTTATTATACCTTCTACTTGATTTGTTATACCTCGAGCAGCATTTACAGTAACGCCAAAAAATATATTAATTATGACATTGACTCCTTGATTATTTAAAACAGCAGATGCAGAACCTAATAGATTCCAACCAGCAAACCCCATCATTTCCTTTAGCATCAGCTTATTAAACACCCTTTTAAATCTGCATTCTTCGAATTGTTTTTTACAATATAATCCACAAACAGTTTGTATTATGAAAGATACAGCGACTAATAATATAGCATATACAATTAATTTATCATATGGAGTTGCTGTTAACAAATATACAATTAGCAGCTTTAAAATAACATCTAAGATGCCGATATAAGCAAATACATTCATTTTTTCATGGGCTATAATACAGGCATTAAAAGGAACACCTACGAGAGTAATAACAAATGAAAGAACTGCAAAATGAAAAACCCAATTAGCAGCTTCCATTCTTGCTTCAGGTATATTTAAATGTGAATTTAAAAACCAAACGCCAATAATTTCAGTAATAACAGCTACAGCTACTGAAAGTACCATTTGAATAATAATGCTGGTAGAAAAAACCATTTTAAGTTCATTTAAATCATTCTTACCAAGAGTAAAAGTTAAAAAACGACTAATTGCATTAGACAAAGAGCTTGTAAGAAGACTAAACATACTAACGAACCCTGCTACTACATTATATACTCCATAGTCCTGAACTCCTAATGTTTGCAATATTATTCGACTTGTATATAGTCCAACTCCTAATGTCAACAATAAGCGTCCATATAGTAGAAGCGTATTTTTCGCTATTCGTTTATTATTATCTGATGTTTGATTTGACATTGAATTCATATTTAACTACTTTTTTACATATATAATGTAGCGACGGCAGTGTCTTAGAGCACAGCAAAACCATGGGCAAAGCCCTTTGGGATAAAGAACTGGCGATGATTGCCTTTTGTCGGTTCTACTGCCACATGCTTATCATAGGTTGGTGAAGCTTTTCGGATATCTACTGCTACATCGAGGACTCTACCTTTTACGCAGCGTACCAGCTTGCCCTGGGTATAAGGTGGACGCTGGAAGTGCAGGCCTCGCATCACGCGCCATAGCTGCTCATTGACTCGTTGTCTTGGCAGAAGTGAACACTGTGATCCAGGATAGGAGAGACCTTCTCTTCAAACTCTCGCTCGCTGAAGCTCTCGAAGAAGTAGCCACGAGCATCACGGAAGAGGCGTGGCTCTATAATGAGTACGCCATCTATATCAGTTTTAATTATATTCATCGTTTCTAATATTCTAAATTCTTTTTTAGTGTTTGATTTTTCTCTTCAAGTATTGAAAGGAGATACTTGCCATAGTCATTCTTCAGCATTGGCTGAGCATTCTCTCTTAATCTTTCTGCGGTAATCCAACCTTGACGGTATGCAATACCTTCCAAGCAAGCCACCTTCAAGCCCTGGCGCTTCTCCAGGACCTCAATAAAGGTGGATGCTTCAGAAAGAGAATCATGAGTTCCTGTATCGAGCCAGGCGAATCCTCTTGCCATGGTCTGTACCTTCAGCTCCTTATCCTTCAAGAACTCCTGGTTAACAGTGGTGATTTCCAACTCACCACGAGCAGATGGTTTGATATGCTTGGCTACTTCTACTACCTTGTTAGGATAGAAATACAAGCCTACCACTGCATAGTTGCTCTTAGGATGCTGAGGCTTCTCTTCGATACTCAAGCAATTGCCTTGCTCATCAAACTCAGCAACTCCATATCGCTCAGGATCGCTTACTCGATAACCGAAGACGGTTGCCTTGTTGTTCTGTTCAGCATCTACTACTGCCTGATGCAGCATCTGATTTAATCCTGCACCATAGAAGATATTGTCGCCCAATACGAGGCAGGCTGAATCATTACCAATGAACTTCTCACCGATAATGAAGGCTTGGGCTAAGCCATCTGGTGATGGCTGTTCTGCATACTCGAACTTGACTCCGAACTGGCTTCCATCGCCTAAAAGGCGTTTGAAACCTGGCAAATCGAAAGGGGTTGAGATAATGAGTATCTCACGGATACCTGCCAACATCAATACTGATATTGGGTAATATATCATTGGTTTATCAAAGATTGGAATCAGCTGCTTGCTGATACCCTTTGTGATGGGGTACAAGCGTGTACCGCTTCCACCTGCTAATACTATTCCCTTCATCCTTTATAAAATGTTGAATTGTAGGAATAAGGCTGCTACTCATACAAGTTTACATTGATGTCGAACGGACTATCAAAGTCCTTCAGCATAGCATGCTTTGTATCCTTCTCTGAGAGATTGGCATGCTCGGTTGGGATTTTCCAATCAATGCCCAGGGTATCATCGAGGATGCTGATGCCACCATCTGCCTCTGGGTGATAGAAGTTATCACACTTGTATTGGAACACTGCTGTCTCTGAGAGGACTGCGAAACCATGAGCAAAGCCCTTTGGGATGAAGAACTGGCGATGATTGTCTTCTGTCAGTTCTACAGCCACATGCTTGCCATAGGTTGGTGATCCTTTGCGGATATCTACTGCTACATCAAGCACTCTACCTTTTACGCAGCGTACCAACTTGCTCTGGGTATAAGGTGGGCGCTGGAAATGTAGGCCTCGCATCACGCCATAGCTACTCATAGACTCGTTGTCTTGGCAGAAGTGAACACTGTGTCCCAGGATTGGGGCAACCTTTTCTTCAAACTCTCGCTCGCTGAAGCTCTCGAAGAAGTAGCCACGAGAGTCGCGGAAGAGGCGTGGCTCTATAATGAGAACGCCTTCAATATCAGTTTTGATTATATTCATTGTTTTCTAATATTCTAAATTCTTTTTTAGTGTTTGATTTTTCTCTTCAAGTATTGAAAGGAGATACTTGCCATAGTCATTCTTCAGCATAGGCTGAGCATTCTCTCTCAACTGTTCTGCGGTAATCCAACCCTGACGGTATGCAATTCCTTCCAAGCAAGCTACCTTCAAGCCCTGTCGCTTCTCTAAGACTTCAATAAAGGTGGATGCTTCAGAAAGAGAATCATGGGTTCCGGTATCAAGCCAGGCAAATCCTCTTGCCATGGTCTGAACCTTCAGCTGCTTATCCTTCAGGAACTCCTGGTTTACTGTTGTGATTTCCAACTCACCACGAGCAGATGGTTTGATATGCTTAGCTACTTCTACAACCTTGTTAGGATAGAAATATAAACCTACCACAGCATAGTTGCTCTTTGGATGCTCAGGCTTCTCTTCAATGCTCAGGCAATTGCCCTGCTCATCGAACTCAGCTACACCATAGCGTTCTGGATCACTTACACGATAGCCAAAAACGGTAGCCTTGTTATTCTGTTCAGCATCTACTACTGCCTGATGCAACATCAGGTTCAAACCAGCACCATAAAAGATATTATCGCCTAATACGAGGCAAGCAGCCTCATCGCCAATGAATTTCTCACCGATAATGAAAGCTTGGGCTAAGCCATCTGGTGATGGCTGCTCTGCATACTCGAACTTCACACCTAACTGGCTTCCATCGCCTAATAGGCGTTTGAAGCCTGGCAAGTCGAATGGGGTTGAAATAATGAGTATCTCACGGATACCTGCCAACATCAATACTGATATTGGGTAATATATCATCGGTTTGTCGAAGATTGGTATCAGCTGCTTGCTGATACCCTTCGTGATGGGGTACAAGCGTGTACCGCTTCCACCTGCTAATACGATTCCTTTCATAATTGTTATTAATTATTTTCCAAACTCTTTGATTCTCTGTTCCTCTTTCAAAGAGCAGACAAGCAGCTGTCCATTCTTCTCAGCTACTATATAGCCATCCAAGCCTTGAACTACTACCTTGCTTTCATCGGCTGCATGAACCACGCAGTTCTTGCATTCATACAAGCGGATGTCCTTGCCTACTTTGGCATTGCCATCCTCATCTTGTGGAAGCAAGGTGCGGAGGCTGCCCCAGCTGCCTAAGTCGCTCCAGCCAAACTCGGCTGGCAAGGTATAGATTTCCTTCGACTTCTCCATCACGGCATAGTCAATGCTTATCTTCTCGCAGGTTGGGAAGAGTTTGCCGACCACCTCTTTCTCCTGTTCGGTATAGAAAGAAGGTGCCATCTCGTCCATGATGCTGGCAAGCTGAGGCTGGAAGGTGCGGATTGCCTTGCTGATGGTATCGATGTTCCATACGAAGATTCCGGCATTCCAATAGTAATTGCCGGCAGCAAGATATTGCTCGGCTGTCTCCAGGTTTGGCTTTTCCTTGAAAGCCTCAACCTTGTAGATTTCATCTACGGATGTAGGGTCTGCTGAGGCTATATAGCCATAGCCTGTTTCTGGGCGGCTTGGCTTAATACCGATAGTAACGATGGCGTTCTTATCGGATGTATAGCTCAATGCCTTGCTGAGCACTCGCTGATACTCCGAGGTATTGATGACCAGGGCATCGGATGGTGTCACCACGATGTTGGCATCAGGATGCTTCTTCTGGATTTTCCAGCAGGCATAGGCAATACATGGAGCGGTATTGCGAGCCTCCGGCTCTGCTAATATGTTATCTACTGG
>ERZ1023884.15-NODE-15-length-69717-cov-51.827998_pt1 | contig 69717 bp, 67 predicted proteins | sample MGYA00380394_ERZ1023884 | MGnify/ENA primary metagenome ERZ1023884 (study PRJEB33179, sample SAMN07449001) | human gut metagenome | biome: Human-gut; feature: Human associated habitat; material: Faeces | host: Homo sapiens | place: India: Bhopal | collected... | reverse complement strand
GGTAGAATCTGCAGTTGGGAGTACGTACAAGTTTGCGCCAGCGGTAATACCAGCCAATTTTATTTTCTCGGCAGTGGTATAGTTATTGTCAGAAAGAACCTTGTTACCGTCTTTTTGTACGAATAGTTCCTTAGATTTATTAAGGAAGTGAGACAGTTGAGCAAGTTTAATATATTTATCGGCCATCAGCTTCCTACCTTTGTAGCAAATAATAAATCAATGTCGTCATCAGTCGCAACATTGTTTGTAATGTTATCAACATATTTTATAATAGTGGCGTTGTTTTGGGTTACTTTTGTGTCCGTGTAGCCAGTAGCACGGGTATAACCTTCAATATCGCCAGTCTCTCTATTCTGAATTTCGGTGTCCAACCTATCAGACAACGCCGTATCGGAAGCCTGTAGCTTATCAACCTGTGTTCTGATGTTGGCGTTAATCTCATCGTCAGATGCCTTACGAGTGTTAATCTCGCTAGTAAGGTTACTGGAGAGTTCGCCAATCTTTTTGGTGACATTAGCGGCTACGTTAGCATCGTTGCCAAGAGCATCAGCCAGTTCCTTCAAGGTATCGAGTGCTTCTGGAGCACCACCTACCAGACTAGCAACCTTCTGGTCTGTGTACAGTTTAGCAGTGGACAGAGACTCAGCAACTTTATCGGATACCTGAGCAGAAGTATCTGCACCCATATCAGCCAGAGTGATATCTTTCTCTGTATTATCAAAGTATAATACGTGTAATGCACCTTTAGTCTCACCAGTTAATTCTTTCACTGGATTCTGCAGACTATTTAACTTGTCTGCGATTTCCTTAGCGATACTGGTTACAGTTGTAACAGCTGTGTTGACTTGTTTAGCGTCAGCTTTGGTGTTTTCCATATATGCTTCTGCAGTCTTTTCAGATTCTTTTGCAGCTTTCTGCGAGACATTAGCTGCGCTCATATAATCTTGAGCATTCTGTTCTGAGACTCGTGTTCTACGCAGCAGTTCTGCCACGTCGTTCTTCATGTTGGACACGTCCGTCTCGTTATCCTTGATACCCTTCAAAGTATCAATGGCTTCCTGCACTTTCTTCTTGGAGTACAAAGCCCAAGAGCGAGAGGATTGCGTTAGTCCAGTAGGAGATTCAAAGTCTGGCTCTCTGTCTGGGGTTGTTTCAGATACCGCCCATGCCTCAGCTTTATTGACACTGCGTTCGATATCAACCATTGCATCGTCATGTGCAGTCTTGATTTGTTCAAGAGAGTAGGTACGCACCTTATGAATTTTATCTTCAGCGTCACGTTCCCACTGGTCGATATTAGCTTTAGCCTGTGTCAGCAAAGAGTTGAATGTACTGGTCATGTACGTCATCTTTTCAGTGACCAGTGTATTGATAGTGTTTACACCAGACGTACTAGCACTCTGTGTATCTTGAAGTGCTTGCTGTGCCTTCTCCGCATTTGTCTTTGTGGAGGCTTCGAGTTTCGTTACGTTCGCTTCAGAGGCTTGAATCTTTTTATAAGTAGAGTCAATGCCATCTTTGATGGAAGTAACGTCACCAAGTGCAGCACCAGCGTCCTGCGTCTTACCGTCATCATACGTGATGATAAGGTGAGCTTTGTCATCTAGTGCTACACTGGAGATACCGATACCACGTTCCCCTTTCTGTCCGTAACGTAACGTTACTTTGACAGGGGAACTGGATACAGTTACATGATTCACGTGCTACCTCCTTGAGAAATACCTGGGGAAATAAATGCTTTACCGTTGCAGATTCGTTTAACGTCATGTCCGTCAAACATATTGACATCCCAATAAAGCTCTTCCCATTCTTTATAAGAATTACCACCAGTATCAATGGAAGCAGTTTCTTCCGCACTCAGTGATAAATTAACAATACCATTTTTAGGGTCTACGTCTACTTGATGCATCTTCGCAATAACCGTGGTATCCTCGGCTGACGCTTTTACACTAGCGTAAAACTTGTAATCACTAATATCAATAGGTGTATCCTTTTCTCCCTCAAGGAGTTCAAACTGAATATCGAAGTCTGCCCCTTGGGCGATAACAATATCAACTACTGGTACTAGCGGTGTTGTGTTATCACAGTTATGTCTTAGCACTCGTTACCTCCTTCTGTATAAGCCAATCAACAATCGGACCATACAATGCTTTTGCATTTTCACAGTATCTTTTTAAATCTTTGTCAGTTGTAATCGGACAACCACCAAAACAAAAGTAAAATACTTTACAGTTTCTACATCTTTCGCTATGTTGTCTATCAACACACTTGTCCCAATCCTTGGAATACGAAGACGGAGTACTCAGGTTGTGGCAGTTATAGAAATTACCATCTAAGTCTATATTAATAACAAATCTGCCGTTGCCGCATTTAGCTCCTTCATACGGGGATATAGCATGTATCTTAGCCCAATGTAACTCACGATTAACCCAATCTTTTTCGTTCTCGTTTATAGTTCCATCATCATACGCCTTCAGTACGTCCTTAACATCATTTGATAACTGCGTTGTGTTAATATCTATTAGTGACTTGTCGTCTAGTCCATTGTCCATTATTAAGTTTACAATACTATATCTTTTGCCATCTGGAAATTCGTTGTGTATACTTTTAAATACATTCCCTAATGGAGAATATTTTGTAATAGTACTTGCTATTGCAAAGTTCTTTAACTTCCTAATTGTGTCTCCGTTTTCCGTAAACGCATCATATCCTCTAGTATAATAACTAGTGTCACCATCCCATGACACAGAGATATGGAAATCGTACTTGTTGAAGAAGTCAACCATATCATCGGTAAGCAGTTTACAGTTAGATGGCATATGATAAGATAAGTTTGGTCTCCGTGTTACAATCTCTTTAATTGCTGGGAAATATAGCAGTGGTTCGCCGCCATAGAAAACTACACGCACATTATCTTTAATCGACATGAAAAACTTCCAGAACTTAGGACTAATACGTCTAGCTATTGGATGTTCGATTAGGTTTCTTTGCACGCAATATCTGCAATGTAAATTACATTCATTGCCTAACATTACATATAATGTATTCATTTCACTCTGCATGTATGCGAACTCTTCTCCCTTCTAGTCTGCTATGTTCTGGTCCGATGAACGCGTCTTCATTCGGTATATAATCGTATACTATATTAGTGACGCTATTGTCATTGAGTTTACAACTTTGATTTCCGTAGTTAAAATACAATGGACCTTCATATGCATTTTTATTTAAATACACGGAGAAAATAATCATGTCATCACCAATCTCGAAAGTTACTTTAGTATCATAGCTAAACTGTAAGTCGAGTGCGTGCATATCTGATATTGGCTTAAATACACAATCAAAAGAATCCAAGTCTCCCTGTAGTTTATATTGATTGCTAGATAAAAATATCTTGATGAATGGTTCTTTATTTACAATGTCAACTTGAGCAATAATAACTGCATGTATCGCTGCATATGTCTCTGAAGGTGCTAACCCTAACACCTGTAGTAATTCACGATAATTATACAGTGTAAATAATTTATTAGCTACTGGAGAGTATACGACTATAGCACTGTCTCCTTCGTGCATGTGCTTAATGTCTACTGTACAGAAATAATCATCAGTTTCTCCTATATCAACGTGTACTGATATACCATTGTCAACTTTGACTATACCAACATCTGACTCTAGCGTGGTCTGATTCTGAAAAACGAACAATCTCATCGCATGCCTCCTTGTGCTCTTCATAAAACTTTACAAACCAACCTAATAATAGTTGGTTGTACTTACATTCTCGCTCTCTAAATAATTCTTTTGAGCAACCACTGCCGCAATACTTAAACAGATTACACGCTTTACACTTTATCGGTGGGCCGACGTATGGTTCTCTTTTGTACAGACACTCATACATATTCCCATCAAGGTCTAGTTTAATATTCTTATGGTTTGCACAGCGTGTCTCTCCGTCTATAATTGTATGGTGGATGCGTTTTACAAGTAAGGAGAGCAATGATTTCCAACGGATATTTACGAGCTTAAATTTTTCATAATCAGATACCATTTGCTTAATCGCTTTAATCTCGTCATTCGCTAGTTGAATGATTTGTAACACATCTAAGGCATAACATTCGTTATCGTATACTAAAGTGTGAGCGTGATGAGGGTACGCATAGATGGGGCGTTTGATAATATTCTCCTTCTCATTGATGTCCTTCGCCCACTGCTTAATGTCACAGTGGTTATGTGTTAATGTAGACGATACGCCAAACTTACCAATTTCGATAGGCTTTGTTAATGGGTCGAACTCTCGTTCAGAATATTTACCATCGTAACTAAATACGACAAAAAAGTTATGTGCATTGAAGTAATCTTTGTATCTGTCGAATAACTTTCCATTCGTTGTTATGTAGTAATCTGCATTTGGTTTAATGTCAACTATTTCCTTAATTACATCCATGTATAGCGTCGGCTCACCGCCATAGAAGAATATTTTAACTTTGCCTGTTTTAGCCAGAACGTTTTTTAATTTACTAGATACAACAGGTGAAGTTCCAGTCTCGTCCCTGTGACAATATGGGCATGACATGTTACACCTATTTCCTAGGAATATACTGACTACTTCGACTTTTGAAAAATCAACGTGTAATCGTTCCATGTATCGTAGAACTTCCTTCCTAGTTTAAGCGTTACGTCCCCAGTAAATCCAAAATGGAATATCTTAAAGTCACCCTCACCATGGTCTAATCTCACCCGTTTAGTATCTACGACTCCGCAAGAACAATCTATAAAGACTTCCTCGTTGTCGCATTCTCTATTCAGTTTCTGTTTAGCTTCCCCGTGGTATTTTTGAATGTGCACGTTGATATATTCTTTGTCTGTAATATCTACGTGATTGTCGCCATCAATAAATGTTTTATTGTGTCTATCTCTATACTGCTCAACACCGTCAATGGTAATACTATATCCATCCCACAAATCGGTACGTACATTCTTGGTTTTTGAGTCCTGTGTACTGTCGTATGACTCTATAATAAAGTTATCTGGAACCGTCAGACTATTGTATGCGCCATGCAGCATTGTAATTGTCATGTCGTGTGTATCCCCAGACCAAACACCAGTATCCACTTGTGCTACTTGTAAAGGAGAATACAGTAATGCAATCTCACCAAAATCCATTTTAATAGAAGAACCAAGCCTATTCAGGTCGAGCACCTTGAAGTCTGAATAGTATGTCTGTCTAAAGTTTTTAGATTTTCCGCCCACATCTAAAACTATAGCGTAAGAATGATATGGCTGAATATCTTGTATGGTTATCATTCCACTAATATCGTGATAATTGTTCAGCTGTTTGAAATATAGATTCACGGTCAGGTTATTATTGTGCATGACTACGCCGCCGCACGATATGTCACTGGGTACATTGTTGTATCTAATCTTGTACATAATACACCTCAATAGCCTGCGTCGTCGCCGCAACCGTCGCAACAGTTACAGTCACACTGCCAACTCGTACCGTTCTGTACTAGGGTAGCCTGCACAGAATTGGCTAATAGTATTTTAATAATGTCAGCTAGTTCGTAGTTACCATTAGAAAACATTGGAGTAAGCCTCATGTAATAAAGTGGTTGATTGCCGTCGCCATTTCTACGAGCAACCTGGAATACTGGGTCAGCTCCAATTCTACCACTACTGCTATAATTATTATTGTTAACGTCAGCCGCAAATTGCTTATAACCACTGCGATTATACGGAGAACCTAATCCGCCTTGTCCGTACACAGTACCAGTTGCATTTACGTCGCCTTTGATAGTAACTCCACCATCAATAGTAACACCACCGCCAAAATGAGCAGTCCCGTTCTCGTTGTTAATCCACGCCTTATTGTCTTTGCCGACACCGTTAAAGTAAGTGCATTTACCACGTAAGACGAGCCCATAATCTTCCTTTCCATCCCACGGCCACTCTTCTTTCCCGATACTAGGGTCTTCGGTGGTACTATTGTTCACGGTGAATACAATTTTGTTAGCGCTCATCTCTCCAGTAGTGCTAATTGTCCCATTACTAATAATGCGATTTGCAGTAATCACGCCATCAGCACCATCAGTAGGCGACATATTCATGTACGTCAAGGTACTAATATCAGCAGTACCAAATGTAGCATCAACAGCATTTACCGTATTAGCGGTCAAATCAAGAAGTGAGCCATTCTCTGCGTTTAATGTATCCGCTTTAATCCGATTTGCCTCGATTGCATCGGCTTTAATTGAATCGTCAATGGTCAATGAATCTACAGAAATAGTATTACCAACAATATTCCTGGCATCAATAGTATTAGTAGTAAGACTCCTACCCGTAATATTGTTACCATGAATATCAATGAATGTATTCAAATCAGAATGTCTAGGGTTGCTCACGTCAACCGGCACAGACGTAGAATGATTAGACTCACCGATACAATCAAAGTATGTTAGACTGATTACGTCATGCTCCTTTGTTGTATAATACGTAAACGAGTGCTGCGTGTAATCCACCGCAAACTTTACGTTGTTAATATACACATTAGTCCCAAGGCCATATGTAGGTGCTTTGAATGTAACTGTAATTTTATACTGGTCTTCGTTGTCGTCGGTACCAACTGTCACGTCAGGAGCTTCAGGTGTGGTCAACTGTGGAAACGAATAGGTAGAATCAAGAGATGTAGAGTATTTCTCGCTGATACCAAAGTTGGCCGCGTAGATTGTGCCGTTGCGTTCTTTAGGAACATACGTGTACGACTGACCACGAGACCTAGTTAACAATCCATCATCAGTACCGAAGTTATTATCACCATCACGCAGTTCAGTATACGTATAAAATGCATTAGACTGCTGTGTCCACTCAATCAACAGTCCTTTCGATGTGGCCGTTGTAGTCAGTGATGCAGGTGGCGTGGTATCTCTTACCTGTACTGGAATGAATGTTACAGCACTAGGTGCCTTACTTTCGTCCGACCGTTTACCATCGTCGGTTACACCAATGGCTACAACTCTGTAGCGATAACCAGGTAATACATTTGGAATAGTGGCAGTTAACGCATCGTTTTTGGACTGGTAGATTCGTGACCCTACTTGATTCCAATTCACTGATGCATTACCTTTTTGAGGAGCTTGCTGAAGATTTAGCAATGCATACTTGTATACGCGAGAATCGTTAAATGTGCCAGTTTCCCATGTGACAGTTAAGTTATAGTAGTCACCAGATTTAGCATATGAAATTCTAACGTTAGACAGTTGGTTGCTAATAGTAGTAACAGTAGTACCATCACCACCTCCACCACCAGAACCACTGCCAGTACCAGCGTAGGTCGCGATGTAGTTCAAAGACTTACGTACAGCATCAGCGAACTTACGACCATCGCCTTGTGAGTCTGTTGGAATAGCGGCTACTAGGCGAGCCGCTTGCGTATTAAAGTCTGTAGCCATTTATTCACCTCATTTCGGAAGTAACTTAGCAATGCTAGTTGTGAAATCCATTTCGGCTCCCATATCAAATCCGTGGTTCTGCATAGCTAGTGTCACAACCATTTGTGCCACTAGGTTTAATAAAGCAGAGTTGAACCAAGCCGTACCCTGTGGCAAGGTATCCTGCAGTGTACGGAGAAATTTCGGTCTTGTCCAATATCTAAATGTGCACGGTAAATCGCCATAGCAATATAACATATGGTTATATCTCTGCACTGGTGGTTTACCAGTTGGCATCCAATAGTCCTTTGGGATTTCAATCTTACGCTCGTTCATTGTCAGATATCCAGCAATCTCATCGTAGTCCGTCTGAATCATGACCCCCCATGCCATATTGATAGCATCATTTATATATGCGAGGAGCTCGTCGTCAGTATACCCAGTCTCGATAGCGTCAGACACTCTCTGTCGAATAGCGTAACGGATAATAAACTCTTCCCCAGTCATCCTGTCAAAAGTGGTTTCTGGGTTATCGGTATCAGTAGGAAGTCCAGGGTCGCCTGTATCTGGCTGGATTGCATCTTTCTGCTTTGGCACGTACACGATAATTCTATCAGACGTTTGAGTACCTCCTTGCGGAGTGTACGTGAATTTAAGTACGTATGTATAATCGTCATTAAGTCTATCGGCTACTAAAGATAATGCAGAGCTCGTATAGGTATTGTTGACTTTGGTAAATGTTGCCAGAATATCAACTGGGGCATTGTTCAATAGGAATACTTCATTACCAGACTGCACAGCATCTACCTTACCAGCAGTGTTGTTTCGGTACATATTGAATGTAGCTGACGATAAAACGATATCTCCACCAACATCCCATGTAATCGCTACGTTAGTCAGCATATGATTATTATAGTCATATGTCATCTTAGCCGTAGTTGCCATTAGCTACCAGCCCCCTGTTCAGTCTGTCCCTGCATAGGGTCTGCCTCCAATACCGTATTCTTGATAAGACGATTGAGCTGCCATTCGCGATAGAATGGCACCTTATCGGTAAGCAGATGCACCTTCGGTCTCAACGCAAAGTATCGAACAATTATGGGACACGGGTACTCTTGGTCAAGTAGTTCCATCATTACCTTATCCTCTTCTTCGGTAAATGCGATTGGATACTGACCAATAAATTCGATAAAGTCGTCAGGTCGTTCCACTTCTTCTCCAGCGGAGAGCTGGAACTCTTTTACGAACTCTGGGGTTTTGCTATCAGCAAGCTCAAGGGATACCGTATCAATGGCGTTATTAAGGCAATAGATAAGTTCTTCATCAGAGTATTTCAACTTAGACATATCATTAAGTTTCTGACGTACCTTAATCAGTAGTTGGTTTACTGTCATTCAATCACCCCTTTACAAATAGAATGGAAGTTCTCTTGTGATTTCGTAGTCGTTGGCTTGACCGTTGGTTTCAGCGGCAACGGCATTAGCGATATCATCGTCGGAGATAGAGCCATTGATATAGCCAATACATAATCTAACCAAGAGAAGATAAAAGAAATAAGGAAGTTCAATGATTTCATCCAAATGGTGAATCAATGGGACATGTCTAAAATAAATCATAGTGTCATCGGTGTCAGTATAAATCTTTGTACCACGGATGTGCCACTTGATTTTCTTGCGTTCGCCTTCCGACAGCTCTTCATCAGACAGCCACCCAGAGAAGTTGATATAATCGTCTGGCAACTCTACGCCATACTTACGTGCTTTAACGGTTACTTCCTTTTTAACATACGGAGAGTCAAGCCGAACAAGTTCAAGATTCACATATGTTAGTACATGGTTAATAGCTGTCACAAGTTCTTCATCAGAGTGACTACGATTATACAATTCGTTGAGTCCCATCAGGATGTCATTGGACAACCTTCTTGCACGAATGTACTCCATAATTCCTCCTTACATGTGGTCAACTGTCATAAACTCTGGGTTGTCCTTCAGCCACTGTTTGATATACTTATTGAAGCTCTCGTGGTCGCCACACGCCATGGCTTCCTTAGCACACTGGAGTGTAAGCTCTGTAGGGTCGTTCCAACACTCATAAGGGATACGCCCCAGCCTTCGACCACCTTTGTGCTTCCCGAGATATGGGTCTTTCTTTCTATCCTCGTAGCAGGAACGCATAATGTCAGTTGCGTCCCAAGTATTAGTCAGTGACCAGTTACCATGTTTATCGACATCAACGTCTTGTCTTACAATGTTATTACTCATGTTATCTCCTTTTGATATAAGAAAAAAGGGGAGCCATAGGCTCCCCAATCTTCTATACGAGAACCTCCGTTACGGCGCAACGGTTGGAGTAATAGTCTCCACAACAACTGGTTTCGGATTAACCTTACCAGTCAGGTTCTTAATACGAGCGTTAGCATTCGGTGCGGTGCATTCGATAGATGCTACGCCAGTGATTACCTTTTCCTTGTAAGTACCGACTCTCGGCGGTTCTTCAGTATGGAACGGAATAAGGTAGCCAAGTTTCCAATACTGCGGGTCGAGCAGGTCAACCACATCGTCAGAGTACATGCGGTGGGCTTCCAGACGAAGAGAACCAAAGTCAGTCTCGATGATTTCGAGAGAGGTGGTGATACTCTTGTCACCTGCCTGACGAATCGGCAGTGCACCCTGAGTGAAGTCAGCGCATCCGCGTTTGTTACGTGCGGACATAATAGCGACGGTCGGGTCGCCACCACGCTGCCAAGTCAGCTGCATTGCATCGTTCAGGAGGTCGAACGTAAGGTTGCCCTTAGCGACATCCTTTGCTGCATCAATGCAGTTCTGGAAGGTGAGGGAAGTCATCGCAGTTTCTTCAACCTTACCTTCACCAGAGGAGACACCATGACCATTCGCGTCATACTTGACGGAGTTCATAGCACCTTCTGGGCTATCGTACAGATAGAACGTATTAGCGTCCTTAACTGCTACGTAGTAGGCAACGTTTTCTTTACATACAGTACCACCGCGAACGATGAGGGCATCGCCGTTTACAAAGCCATGGTCGTTCAGAGTGAATACACCAGCATCTACGGTTGCACCTTTCAGTTCATCTTCAAGGAAGTACGGGATACCACCGAAAGTACCAGCAACGTTTTCAGACATCGGGGTTGCAGTGGTGTTGTTGACGATAGCGTATTCAAGGTCGCCCGCGATTTCCTTACCGGCCTTAACAAACTGGTACGCCACTTCATCACGAACACCGTACTTCTTGATAGCCTGGGTGATATCAGAGATGTTATCATTTGTGTTAGCTCATACTTTCATATGAGATCAGACTATATTATACTTAATCGGTGTTATCGTATAGTCGTTGGGATTTCATACGCTTTTCACGGTAATTATTTAACCTTTTTTGTTTGCGAATAATATTAAACTTTAGACCAGATTCTATAAATGACTTTAGGTTCATAGTGAAACTCAGCTGTACTTTGTTTTTTGTTTGTATTTCTCTTGTTTTTCCACACGAAACACCAAGGGATTGTAACATCCTTTTTATGTCGTATGTCCAAGAGTATGTGGTTCCATATCCCATCATCCATCTTGTATTACCGTTTGGATTGGAACGCTGTGAGACCCAACCATCGGAATCAAGTATGCCTTCTAAAAATTCTTTCTTCAATTCTTCGCTCCATTGGTATACATAGTCTGGGATATACCTACATCCAGCTGTGTCATCGATGAGCGTTTTAAATTCTTTAGAACATACTTGAAGATAGTATTTGTTAGTTCCTGCTCTTTGGTGGACTCGCACGTCTCTATTGATAAAACGCGACAAGCAATCAGCAACTTTATCAATAAATTCTTTATCAATACATTCAAATGAGTATGCGTAGGTGTTCCCTCTTTTGAAAACACTAGCATCTCCAAAGTAACAACCAAGTAAATAAGCGTATGTCTTATCTGCGGGTTTCCTATTCATGGTACATATCCTTTCTATTTTTACACTTTGGTAAGAAGGGCTTTAAGGGTTTCCTGCATATGGATAACTTTTATACGGGCAAACATTTACCCGTGCATGAACTGCTGAACGGTGTTGTACATCCAACGTCTCGGAACGGTTTCAGTGGTATCGAAGTTGATAACTTCAGGATGCTTGTTCACCATTGCCGGACGGAGAGAGTCTCTCAGCCATTCATGTTTAGTGGATACTACGGTAGTTTTACCGAACATCTGAGTGAGTTTAGTTTTATCTGGGTCGAGGTTGGTAATGAAGTCAGACATATCTCTAACAGTACCAACGACGTTATAAGAGCGAAGGGCAGAACCTTTATTATGCGGGGCTGCTGCACCTGTAGCTGGCATACCTGCTGCCATTGAGTTGTTACCTCTCTTTCAATTTATACGCCAAGCTCTTTCGCAAACCTAGATACGTATGCCGCCTGTTGGTCGTTAGTCATCTGACCAAGCGCAGCGTAGTCCATAGTTTTCTGTGCCTGTGGCATTGCACCACGGTTATTTGTCGGTTCGACATACGGTGGACGTACCTGCGGCTGGACAGGCCGAGGCATAGGCTGCGGAGCCTGCTGTGGCTGGTTGCCACGATGATAATACATATTCGATACGGCCTGCATGTAATTGTCAAGCACTTCCGCGTTACCAGTCTTGAGAGCGTCCTGTACTTCCACATACATTTTGTACGGGAGGTTCTGGAGACTACTCAGAGCGAGCTGGTTAATCGTGTCGAAGTTGGGGTCTTGTCTATATTTAGCAGTAACCGATGCGATTCTCTGAGAAGCAGCTGCCTTTTCAGCTTCCTGCTGCTTCATCTCATTGACCCTCTGTAGGGTAGCTGCTTTGACATTACCAACTTCGTTGACATATGCTGCCATATGTTTACTGTTGTACTCGTCAAAATCTTCACCAAAGAGCTGTTTAACTCGGTCTTTGCAATACGTATCAACCTGGTCGAGGTACGCTCTCTGGTCAGCCATAGCACGCTGCTGTACTTCTTCTGGGGACATCTGCGGCTGCTGGGGCTGAACATTCTGGGGCTGAGGGTTGTTCGCAAACTGCTGCATCGTCATCTGTCGCTGCTGTTCGAGAGCCTGACGCTGAGCTGCGAGTTCCTGTGTTTTCCTAGTGTAGTCAGCCTGTCGCATATAGCCATTACGCATTTCGTCCATAGAAACCTGTACGTCCTGTCCATCTACACGGACAGTCTGCATTTCCGGCTGTGGCTGCGGTACATCCTGCGGCTGGTCTTGGGCGGGTTCTGGTTCATCATCGTAGTCGCCTGTCGGTTCACCGAAGAAGGCGTCAGCAAAAGTGATGTCACCGTTCTCGTCAATGCCAAATGCGGGTTCGTCAGCATCATCACCCTGCGGTGCAGTCTGCACATCTGGATTATCCACTGGTGCAGGTGTTGCAGGAACAGGTTCCTGAGCTGGTTCTGGCATTGGCATTCCGTTCTGCATATCTTCCATAAAGTCCTCCTTTTGCACTCCGTAAAGGTTGGTGCAATAAAATATATATACGTCAATAGCTATGCAAAATTTGTTCGTTAAATAACGAGGTTTTGCACGGTTTTGACGAAACTAACTGGCACGGGTTGCTAGAATCGAACTAGCGCATTGCTGGGTCAAAACCAGCCGCCTTCACCACTTGGCTAAACCCGTATCACTATTTGTATAAGAAAATTATCTTTGGCTCTGGTTGTAATCACGCAGCGCATTGTATGCACGAATTAACGGGTCGTGGGCATCATGATATGCGTACGGGTTTGCGTCCTTATAGGTTTGAGCATCGAGCTGGTAGAAGTCAGCTACGCTGTTCTGTGAACCAGTTCGACCATAATCGGGAAGGGAACTGTTATATGGGTCGTAACTGTTTGCGCCAGTAGAACCAGAGTCGTCAGGTACACCAAGTGCCATAGCATCCTGAGCAGCTGCTGGGCCATAGTTCTGTCGCATAGCCATTTCATATGCCAACTGCTGACGACGTTTTTCCCTTACGTACGCTTCATACTCTGCCTGTGTATGGTCAATACCACCGTTGTCACTAAGGTATTTATGGAAACCCCAGTTCACTCCTGTATTATCGCGGTTAGCAATCTGTTCATCTGTCCATCCCGCATCTTTCATAAGCTGGATGCCTTTATCGTTGATAGTATCACCAGTGTTGGCATACGTCAGCGGTGCATTAGAAGTGCCAGACGGCAGAGTACGTGTAGCAAATTCGTAAGAACCTGCTGCTGGTGTCGGCTTCAGCTGGCGACCGTTGTCGATAGCTGCCTGACCACGGTTGGCAGACCGCACCCAAGCGCTACTATCATCATTAGTCGGCGCCATGAATCTATTGCGAATACGTTCACGCTCCCTGTCGTAGTCAGACATGGGGGCATTTGCCTGTGCATCTGGCTGTACGCCAGCTGCTTGATTATAGGTGTCTGCGAGAGCTTTAGCTGCTTCATATCTTTGGATATCCGCCTCTCGAGGAATTCGCCTCGTATACTTGATTGCCATTAGTAACCTCCTACTCCATTAGTCGGTTCAGCAGGTGCGCCATTGGGAACCCTATTATCGGCTGGCTGCTGACCAATTTGTTTATCTGGAGAGAGGGCGTCACTACCTTGTCGCACAGTAGAAGTGACAGCTCCTCCTGCTCCTTGTGGTGCAGATGCATTCTGCATAGGCACTGTACTCTGACCAGTGTTATTTGTGTTTGTTGGTAACGTATGATTCAAGAATACTACCTGCACATAAGGGGGAAGTGAGTAGAGAATCTGAATCGGTAACGAGCCATACTGGAAGTAGTAAGCTACAACATCAGGGGGGAGAGTCTGAAGTGTTGCCTGAATGATTTGTGCTTCAAGCATAGTACGCTGTTGCGCAACAACAGGGTCAGTAATATAGTCACCTGTATTTTTAATACCCATGTTTTCCATCCAACGCTTCATGATGTTGTAGATGTTGTGTGGAGTTGCAACTGCAACACCAGCAGCGTTTACCTGCATGATAGCGGTCATGAGTGTCTGAAGCTGGGTATTCATAGCTTCTTTACTCTGGATGGAGAGACCTGCGTTTACGACCAAATCGAAAGAGCCAGACAGGTCATCTGGTTTAATCTCCATGGGTTCCCCTGTTAATCGAATAACAGTGTTTTGGTCGATAAACTTTTGGTTCAAAGATATAAGAAAACGATATAATTCATACACACCTGTTTCAGCAAACATACGAGCAATAAGTTCCAGTCGCTGATTAGATGCGTTCATGATGGCATTGATACCGCTTGCTGTCTTATTCAAGCTAGAAGCATCAAGACCTTGGTTATATCGTGTGACACCTGTACGCTGTTCCTTCTGCCCTTCCGTCCATTCAAGGAAGTTAAATGTGTAAGGGGCAATCTGATTGACTGGCATAGACATTGCCACATCACTCATCTGATATCCAGGCTTCTTACGAATGACGGCACGGCCTTTGTTGAAGTCGTCTACGTTAATTGCATCTGGTGCAAGAATCATCTTCGGGTCGTTCGTCAGTGCCAAGTTGTGGATAATCTGGCGAATCAGTGCCACCTTCAGATTCTGGATTTCGCCAACGAGTTCTGCATAAGAACGCTTAGACCAAATACGATGCGGGTCCTGCGTCGGGGAAATAGCGAAGAATGGATGTCTACCCATGTAGTTCGGTTCGCAACGAAGGATATGGTCTTGACACAGTGTGATAATCATATCCTCAAGGATACCATCACCGTTAATATCAATCTTCGTGTAGCACTCGTATAGAGTTACCTCTTCACGAGCTTCTTCGGCGGCGGAGTGGAAACCGTAATACTGGTCGCCAAGCACTTCCTCCATTTCAGTATCGGCTTCATCGAGCCCATACTTAGAGTGCCAATGCTCTGGTTTTACCTCTTCAACGTTAGCGTATACGCCCTGTTGTTCCATCTTTCTGAGGTAAGACATAGTAACCCGTTTCTTGTGAGCAACAAAGTTTGCTTCATCAAGAGTTTTTGCGTCTGGCGAATATAAAAAATCAGAAATAAGAATGTTCTCAATCTTTGGAGCATTCTTCAGATAGAATGTGGAGTCATAAACAACAGTATAATCGCCATACTTATCGGGGGCAGAAATGGATTCAATCTTCACGCCAGTGTTGATTAAGGCCTGTAAACTCTGAAAGTTGAGCACACACTGCACAGGCTCGTAGCCCTCTTCCCTGTCCCAGTAACATTTAACAACACCAAGACCAGTGATAAGTGCGTCTTTCATCCAGTTATACAGAATCGGGAAGAAGTGGTTCTGTCTCTGCAGCTGGAAAGAAATAAGGTCTTGCATAATCTCTGCGTTATGGTCATCTTGTGCATCTACGCCAGAGATACTGATTACATCATCGCCGCCGGTGAATACCTTCATGAGAGATGGCAATGCCCATTCGATAGTATCCGTTACGTCGGTAGATACTACGGAAGATGTTTTACTGAGCTTTGGGAACATCTTTTTATAATATTCTTTATCGGCAAAGTAAATCTGGTATCGCTCTTTCATGGTAGGAATGATAACGGCATTCTGGTAATCTTCTGCTTCTCTGATATCCGACTTAACGATTTCAACAATATTATCGTTAAGGTCACTAATATCAGTAATCTGTTCAGGGTCTATTTATATTACCTCCTTTCGTTGACTCCTAGATATATAAGAACTACAAACCACCTGCAAGCTCGATGTCATCATCTGCTACGTTCTCCCATGCAGACAAAGGTGCAGTTGCAATCTGGTCTACATATGCCAAGGCATCTGGAATATCGTCGTGCAAGCCTTTTGGGAACGTGAGAAGTTCCTCCTGCAGTTTAGTAACCCAGTCCATACCGACTGGGAACCAGATAGAACCCTGAGAGAATCTTGGCTGAAGTGCCGTCTGGATACGAAGTTCCTTCTTCTCTTTCGCAGCGAGGTTTTCAATATAGAACCAGATGTTACGTCTTGGCATTTCCTTCTCTACGAAATGCTTCATCGCCGCCTGAAAGGCCACTTGTTCGATACCCACCGATACAGGGTGATACTTGGATACATAATCAAACAGAATATTGATAGACTCAGAAGGGTCCATGCGTTCAGCAGTACAATCAATAAGGAACCACTGATTAGCAGAATTAACAGCTGTAACCAGAATAACAGTATCATCGGCAGTCTCCTTTTTACTAACAGCTAAGTCCATCGTAATATAGATATTACAGTCATGCCAGTTAAACTTAGATAAGTCGAAGTAACGAAAGTATTTCTTCTTGAAGATAGCCATCTCTGGTGACAGCGCGATACACATCTTCTCTCGTTCCCAGATGTCTAGCTTACCAAGTTTAGTAAAGTTATCACGTTCATTAGCGATATCATTTACTGGAAACATCTCTGGCCAGTTACTTTCTCCAGCTTCATTTAGAATAGGTACACGCATAAATGTAAAGTTTAGTTCATCTGGCTGCAGCGCCACACGTTCAATGATACATTTCGCACCAAGGTTATTACCAATCATAAAGATACGGCAGTCTTTACCAAGGGAGAAGATATCGGAAAGGAACCAGTCCCAGTCTTTATCCTGCACCGTGTCGGACATAGAGTCTTCCAGGTCCTGCGGGTCGTCGATAACTACAATAGAAGGTCGAAGGTCATGCCAGTTAAGACCACGGACAGAAGAACCTTTACCATATGCTTCCATATGGATGGTCATTGTTTGTTTTTCTCCGTCAACCTCTTCACCAGTGTAGACTTCTACTTCAAATACGTCTTGACTCTGCTGATTAACCTTACGCAAGTTAAGATTCAACAGTGAGTTGTGTAGATATTCGTCTGCGATTTCTTTTAATCGTGCGTTGGCACCCCTTTGTGTACTTTTAATAAGGACTACATACTGTCTTTTCTTGCTTGGAAACACAAGACAGTACAGTGGGAAGGCTCTTAGTACGATAGAAGATTTTGCCGACTGTCTAAACCCCTCTACAGCGTAGTTTGAATCACCATTTAACAGAATATCACTCCATTTATAGTGATACCAAGGAGATTTTACGTCATCATCAAGCGGTAAGAACAGTCTTCTGAACGCAACTAGGTTACTTTTTGCCGCTTCATACGCTTTTTGCAGCTCTTCCAGCTGACTCATGGTAGTTTTACACCCCTTTCTTCAACGTTTCTAGGATAAAACGGGCGAATTGGTCCATGCAACTTGTGTTTCTTCTTCCACATTTGTGTCCCAGAAACATAATTGCAGTAGTTTTTGCGTCTTTTCCGTCTAAAAGTTCAGCGATGGCAGATAAATTCCCCTGACAACCGCCGACGAAAGAGATATTTTTGAGCTTACCGTCTATAATATCAAAGGAAATTTCTTTACTACATACACTATTAGGTTTATAAGTATACATTTTACACCTCCTAAGTAATATAAGAATAGATAAACGTATAAAGATATAGAGATTCCTTTAGCAAGGTAAAGGAAATATGTAGAAATTTGTTATATATTTTTTGGGTAATTGAGAACGTATGTAGATAGGGGTATATATTTTTCTTGAGAAAGGTCGGCGTATGTAGATACACTTATATATTTTTCTTGAGACTTGCATCTACGCCGCCACACGTGACTGAAGGGTCGCTAGACTGAAGCCCCACCCCCGTGGGTGGAGGGGGTAGGGGGTGGCATGAGGGCTGCACGCCCATGTTGTGCACTTAACTATACAAAATGATACAGAAGGAAGGACAAAATACAAACCTTCCAAAAGTTATTCGTCACAAGAGTGACGGGAAAGAGAGGCTATTATGGCTATCGAAAAATCATCTTTTATGGGAAACGTGGAAAGAGTTATCAACATTTCCAAATTGCCCGAATTGGGCAAGGTAACGGCTGAAAAGCCGGTAAAAATCGCCGAAAATGACGGCGTGACGTACTACAAAACGTCCGTCATTATCGGGATTGATGAAAGATTCCCCACGAAAGCGGGGAATATGACTACTACTGTAGTCGTTATCCCCGTGGACGGGGCAAAAACATTCCCGACGGCGTCGGGAAACGTCGTCAAAATGGATGGGATCTCCCCATTCATCTATGCGGGTAGAGGCGCGTCCCACGTGTTCACCGTCGTGGACGGTGCGGGCGATGTTGTGAAACGCCAGACGGGGCGGAAATCCGCCCAGGCGGAAATCGACGCTATGCGGAAACAGTTGGACGCTATCATGGCGTTGCTGGCAAAGAAATAGCCGATACGAGAAAGGGCAGAAATGCCCTTTTTTCGTGTCTATAAAAAATAAAATTTTTCTTCTGTGCTCAGCCATTCTTCTACCAATTTTTCCCGCTGACTATAACGCGCGACGCGCCTCGTGCGTAGGGCCAGCTCTTAGGCTAGGGATAGACGTGAGGCAACCTACACGTGCCACGCAGGGTGAGGAAGGTATATAGGAGGAGAAGATAGGAATAGGTTTTTCATAGGTTTTTAGGGTTTTTCATGGGTTTTTTGGATTCAGAATCGGCAATCACATAATCGTAGAGGGAAACCACAACATAATCATAATATAATAAATAATTGAATATGGCTAACTAATTACAATCACAACTTCCTACTCCTATACCGCTATACTACTATATACTACTACTCCCTATATACTAATACTTAAACGGTGGGCTAATAAATAATCTTTCGCCGTTTTACATTAGGTTTTCTGCCAACTTTCACTCACGAATTAAATTCGATTCCCACGAAGAAACATGGACTTTTTGCCCTTATATCTAGCTTTCTATTCGAGTGGCTTGTCCTCATTAGTGCATTAGTGCAGGTACGTGGAATGATAGGGAAAACTGGGAGGTTGACAATCCACCGATGGGGGCTTTTGTGCACTTAACCTGACATGATGATTTGCCAAGGTTGAAAGGCAGTCAACCGACGGCAGACAACTGAATATCCCGAACTGTATAAGCCTTGAGAAATGCTCGAGTTCATACCGCGTAGCAAGTGTCCGATAAGGCTGGGAAGAAAGGCTATGTAATATATCTTCCCAGTTTTTAGGGTTCTTACAATTAGCTGATACCGCGTTCGGGATGAGAGCTTGAGATAGCCCCGCACTTAATGCATGAAAGACGGGGGAACGTCAACAGAGCCAATTAGTAACGCCCAAACAGAGAGGGTAGAGCATACTCTCTAAACTTTCCTACGGATAAGTTACTAATAATCCTTGGTTGCTCTAGGTGAGTGAGCAACAGTGAGGATACACCTAAACCAATACTTGGTAGTGTATTCAGTTTTTCTAGTGGGTGTTTTTCTAATAAAAGCCCACTTCCATTTATTTAATTCATGTGTTATTATGAAAGGGGTGAGAAACATGAGAAAGAATAAGATTTCCATTGAGGAGCATAACGATAATGCTATGCTCATTTTCTTCGGGATGATTATGGGCATGATTATGCTCGTTGTCTCCCATCTTATCGTTGGCCTTGTAAAATAAGGCAGAAAGGGGAAAATCATGGGCGTTTTCAGCAAAAATTACCCAATTAACGGCTGCCCAGACAGTCGTTTCTTTGTGACGGTTGAAGGAATCGTCACTACTTCTCTGACACAAGCAGAGAAGTTCTCCATGGAAAATATCATGGAGGTTTCAGCACCTGTTTGGCAACTGTGTGACTCTCGTCATGAGAATCCCATTGCCAATATGGGTGGTTTGTTCCCAAAGTGCCTGTCCAATCCAATGGACATGTACGGAATGAAACGGAGTATCGTGAGTAAAATTAAGCCGTATTACGGCTTTGGTGATACTCTGTTTTGCATTGTGACGGGAATGTCCTCGGCATTGGTGGCATTAATCAATGCCTGTGCATACCTCGAGGTGGAATTGAAATTACTCCATTTCGATATTGTCCACGAGTGCTATCAAGTACAAGCCGTGGATAATATCTACTTAACAGAAAAGAGAAAGCTCTACGAAAAGAGCCTGAGAAAATAAGGCTTCTAAAGGGTTGTGCCTAACAGCCCTATTCCATGGGGACTTCCCCCAAAAAATATGTTTTGCCCATTAGGGCAGAAAGGAGCCATTATCATGGCAGAAGCAAAAGTAGAAAAAAGAGACGGCAAGCTGTTTTTAATAGCAGAACTGACGAAAGAAACACGTCAGTATGCTCGTGATGGCAGAGGACACTCTGCTGGCGATACGTATGAAGCATTCATCGCTCATACCAGCGGTCTTGAATATGAGGGCAAAGTCTATCGCTTTGACCTCTCTATGCCAATGAAGGCTTGGAAGTCCGCAGATGACGCAGCTAAGAAGAAGCTGCTTGCTACGTTGAAAAAACTCAACGCAGATAAAGCGGCTGAAATGAAAGACGCTTCTGTCGAAGAGATTACGGAAGCCATCAAAGAGCATGTAGTAAGCATGCTCGCTGGTATCCAGTAAGAGAGGGGGGGTATTTCTATGAAATACTCCAAAGAGTGTTTCGTAAAGGCTATTCTGCACGGCTGTGCAGATAGCTATTTTATCGACGGTAGCGGTAACGTTCGTACTAGAACGGCTACCGTTGCATACAATCGTGTCATTGTACGGGACGGAAAGTCCCGTACTAAATACTCCATTCCTGCCTTCATGCATATGTTGGCAAGAGTGATGGGCGTACAGCCTACTTACGATAGCGTAACTAATGGGTTCGATACCCATGCAAACGTTTTGGCAGAATAACGGAGGTAATAACTATGCCATCAACTGAAAACTTACTGTTTGCAAATTTCTCCCAGAAACTTGGGAGAATCATTACAGGGAGAAACTGCTCCCTGTTAGATAACGGTCTCCAGCGGAGACATTTTGGTATCGAGATTGAGGCGTGTGATTACGCCTCTGGCGACGGCTATGTCGATTACGATACCGCAGAGGACGCCATCTTCTGCCTGTTCGATAAATTCGACAGAGAGGATGGGCTTTATGAGGTGAAAGATGATTGCTCATTAGTGGGCAACCATTTTGAATTTGTGACCAGCCCTATGACGATGTCACTCCTCAAGGGCCTTAATTGGCCCGACTTCTTCTGTGCTCTGCTTGCAAACGGGTACAAGCAGACTGATTTTAACGACTACGATAAGGCGGGGATTCACGTCCACGTCAACCGTAAGTCCCTCAATCACCCCTTTGAAGCCGCAGTAAACGCATTGACGTTTATTACGGAAAACGAGGATACAATTAGACGGTTTGCACGTCGTTCCCGTAATCAGTGGGACGATTGGTGCCAGACTCCGTACGAGTTGTACAATCATCTCGACCGCTTCGTGGGAGAGATTGCTGATGGCAACTATACATCTTTTGGGTGGGAATATAACTCCCCCGTACAAGTTGATGAAACCCGTTACAGAGCGGTCAATTTCTGCTCTGATAGAACTTGGGAGCTGAGAATCTTCAACTCAACTCTTGACGCCCAGGATATGTATAATATCCTGGACTTCGCTGAAGCCCTGTGGGATTTAGCGGATACAGACCACTATGATATGAGTATCGAGTCAATGCACGATAAACTCATTGAGTTGGGGAATCCTGTAGCCGCTAGCCAGATGTACAAGCCACCTATTGACACACGTATATCTGACGACTACGACTATTGTGATGATTGGTAAATAATGGGGCTATTAAGTGTGGGTAACTCTGTTGCCCATACTAATAGCCCCATTATTTAGTAGGGGTAGTATTATTGGCTACTTAAAGTAGCAGAAGGAGGCACTTAATGTGTATAATTGCTGTATATCCGAAAGGTTTGCCGTTTAATTTCGGTGAACTGAAGAAATGTTTTCAGAACAACCCAGACGGTGCTGGGGTTATGTGGCAAGAAAAGAATGAAGTCCATATTAAAAAGGGCTTCATGAAACAGAAAGCCTTGCTCAAGTTCTTGAAAACTTTGCCCACGAATGTGGACCGTGTTATCCATTTCAGGATAGCCACTTCTGGGAAGGTAAGTGGTGCATGTTGTCATCCTTTCCCAGTATCAGATGACTTTAAAACAATGATGCGTACGGAACTTATCGTTCCTGTAGCTTACGCACATAACGGGGTACTCACCGATTATACACCGAAGGAGGGAATGAAATCCCCATTCTCAGATACGATGGTGTTCGGTAAAGAGGTACTCGCTCATCTTTTAAAGAAGCACGTTGATTTATTCGACCCGATCGTAGATGTAATGATTGAAGCTACCATAGATGGAGACAGAATGGCTATCATGAATGGCCACGAAGTAATCACTATGGGAAAGTTTTACACCAGCTCCGTCAGTGGTGCACAGTATTCCAATACGTCATATTCGTATGATAGGTCTCTTTGGAAATCATATTACTATGGCGGTGGGTACTATGATACCTGCGGGTATTATCACGTAGGCAGTAGCAACAAGAGCAAAACCACCGACAGGAAAGACACAAAGGATACAAAGAGTCTCACTGTCGTTAAAGACCCTAACGACGATGGTATCTGTGTCAGTTTTACTGCACAAATTACGCTTGACCCGTCTCAGGAAGCTGTTAGAGGGTATACACGTAATGATTGGGAAAGTTTCGTCATGGATAACCTTGAAGCAAGGGATATTTATGGCGTTGATTCTGCTATCATAGAGATTGGTGACAAGTTTATCACGTTCGATGTTAAGTGCATGGCGTATGCTGATGATATGGCTACACCATTCTATAACATCTACGAAGGATTGGTTATTCACGACACGTGGATGAGCAACGATAATGAATACGCCAATGTTAGCGTAGATATCACAATCTCAGAACTGAGTTTCACTAAGGATTAATTAGAAAGGAGAAGGCTATGCCTATATATTGTCGTTTTTCTGAAGACGTTAAGTTTCATCGTTCATTAGCGAATATGCCACACGAACAAGGAGTTGTAGGGGTTGAGCTTCTCGACTCCAATACCCACACTCTTAGGCATAATATCGGAAACGTCATTCTTGACGTTCAGAATTATATAGAGCAGAATGGGATTTTGCCGAGTAGCTTCGTGTGGTGTACTCGAGAAGAGTACTACTACAACTGGGTTTACATTGCTAGCGAGTTGTTGAGAGCATCCTCTCGTGTAAGAAACTCTGAAGTTAACCCAACTCTAGTACCTGCAAGAGATATGCCAAAGTTTTCTTTAGGCGTAACGAAGGACCTGGATATCATTGCAAGAGACTCTCATGGTCGTTGGGTGTACTTCGAGAAGACAGAGAGCAACACCGTTGAAGTTGTTGTGTCTGATATTGCTCCGGATTGCCTTGTTTTTTACAGAACAGGCTACGAAGAGACGGCAAGAAGCCTCTCCAAAAACAGATACTGGGTTGCAGTTCGTGGCGGTAGGTACGTAATTGTAAGACCGCCTATTAACTGTCCCGATGATATCCTTATCCCATACGGTGGGTTTCTGAACTCACGGTTTGTATTCCATGGTGACAATAGCTACATATTGGAACCTGCACATACAAGTCACATTATGTTCGTCAATAATCAGTGGTTAGTAACATATTCGTATCCAAGATGCGGACTGTATGGACAGCTTGTTCTTCACGAAGATGATGATAGCGTATACATGACATTAACGCCAGTGTATCCAGACATCTTTGGCTGCAAGTTCACACGTAAGTATCATCTGCCGTATAAGTCTGTATTCGACGTGTCTCCTTCTGCATTTTGTAGTAGGGTAGCTAATGAATACAACATCAATACGATGGACGACGAATATGTAGACTGCTTGAATGGCGATATCCTCATGTATGGAAGTTCACCTACATTACGTCACGGGATGCCCACAAGAGATGCGGTGTTTGAAGACAACTTCGTAATTGAAGATGGTGTTCCTCATTCCGTATGGCTCCGTACAATGGATGTTGATAGTGATGGCCATAGAGTATACAAGAACGGTGACGTTAATGAGTCCATCATGACCCTGCTGAATACCATTGACCTCACCTCAATGAGAGATAGTCTCATTAATTACAACGGAGAACTCTATAGGTGGGATAGCAGAAACAACGCATGGATTCACTCAGAAGATGCTGTATATATTCCTCCGAGGTTCAAGCGTAATGCCTATGACATGTTCACACATAGCAGATTTGTTGAGTGCGTAACGTGTCCGCAGTGCCATTCAAAGACTATGCTCGGTAATAGATACACGTTCATCTATTTCGTTGACGGTGAAAGACGTACTACAACGATGTGTGATAACTGTATCTCCACTCTTCTCAGTGGTAATCCGTTGGATATTACAACAGAAGATGGCAGTGTATTACATATAGGTGAACGTGACTTATGTGGTAACGATGATGGTTATACGCTTGCAAGATGGTGGGTACGTAAACCCGATGAGGAATGTGGTTTCATTGACGAGTATGCAACATGGAATCACGAGACACAGGAATGGGAACTGAAAGATGATGATGGCGGTTCACTGTATCTTGCATCAACACCTAACGGATACATCATCACTGAGCGTTACTGCACACATATCAACGGGTATTTCTACAAGCCACAACCCATATTCTTCAAAGGCAACAGTGAGAATACACAGAAGTTCTTCGGTATTGAACTTGAAGTTATGGACGGCGGAGAAACTGATTATAACGCCAAGAGGGTATGCCATAATCACGAGGAACTGTATGCGAAGCATGATGGTTCGTTAGAAGATGGCATGGAATTAGTATCTCACCCGTGTACTGTTAGCTGGCACTTAACACATCTGTGGGACGATGTTCTTTCAAAACTTCGCAGGATGCGCTATAGTGCTTGCAGTGGCAGTGGTATCCATGTACACGTATCGAGAAAGTATTGGGAAGACAACGGCGGAGAGTGTCGTATTGCAAACCTTATTACATTCTGCGACATGAATAGGGAAGCATTGAGACTCTATGCGAACAGAGAGAAAGACATGTTCGACCATTGGACTCATCAGTACATGTCTGCAAGAGCCACAAGGAAAGCGATGGCAGATGCGGTATCTACGTTCGGAGATACTGACAGAGCAATGCGTAATTTGTACAATAACTACTCGATGGAAACAGATCATTATTCTGTGGTCAACCTGAGTAATGAAGCTACTGTAGAGATTAGAGCATTTGCAAGTACATTGAACATCAATCGTATGCATAGTATCATCCAGTTCGTTGACGTATTAACGGAACTGTCTACAGAAGCAACGTTAGGTAATCCGATTACGTTTGAACTTATCAAGACACGTGCACAAGATAAAGGGTATACTGAATTGTTACAGGACCCGAAGTTTACGGAAGCTATCAACGAATGTAATTGTCATGGAAATTACATTAGTTACGTAGACAATTCTATTTGCTCCTAGAACAATATCAAATAGATGGCGTTAATCTTATGAAGAGAAAGGACACATTCATACAGGCCGACAGTATGGGTATGGGAAAGACTGCACAAGCAATCGAGTACATGAAACAAACTACTGACTGTCACTTTATTGTGGTGTGTCCTTCTTCTCTCAAGACTAACTGGTGTCGCGAAATCAATGACTGGTTAGGCATAGCAGTTCAACCCGATGTCTACACGGGGAATATTATTGTGACTAACTACGAGAAAGTAGGGCGCATGATAGATATGATTGGTGATTATGTGTATAATTTTAAGGGGGTAATATTCGACGAAGCACACATGATTAAAAATGTATACGCCGGTAGGACGTATGAAGCTAAACGACTTGTTGATAAGGTTGGTAATCCAATGATGTTAACAGGTACACCAATACTTAATAGGCCTAACGATTTGTTGGGCCTATTGTACGTTGGTGGCAAGCTATCAGAGTTTGGTGGTATTGAAGAGTATACACGGCGATACATTCCAAGCGTTGAGAAAGATAACGCCATTTTCTATTGTAACTTCGCACACCTAGATGAGTTACATAAAAGAATAGAACCTTTTATTTGTCGTCGTCGATGGTGTGATATACGTCGTCCAGTATTCCCGATTAAGAAAACGGAAGTTACTTTAGGTAGTTTTTCTAACACTCCATTATCATCAGTCAACATTACCAACATACAAAAGGTAGAGACTGAAGTAATGAAACGTAAGCTACCACTAGTTGTCCGTTGGATTCAAAAGGATTACGACACACATCACGAGCCATTGGTTGTGTTTGCTAATCATCGGCAAATGATAGACGTATTAAATGCGGTATTTCCTAGTAGCACTGTAGTGTATGGTGGTATGACGTACAAAGAAAAGGAACAGAATGTACAGAAGTTCCTTAACGGTGACGCCGATATTATCCTATGCTCGCTTGCTTGTGCCGCTTGCGGACTTAATCTAGTACGCTCCCATAGAGTTGTATTCGCGGAGTTCCCATGGACCAAAGGGATATACGAACAAGCTATTGCTAGATGTGCAAGGCGAGGGCAGACTGAGACTACGGAAGTGTTCGCATTGATTATGGAAAACAGTTACGATAGATACCGACTAGAACAGATGAGATGGAAGTCTGCAATAGCAGATGATATCATTGATGGAAAGGACAAGAAAGATGGAAGATATTATCTCGGTAATTTACCGCATAGTGTTCTCGCTTGTCTTGAAGATGGGAGCATAGATACATCACCATACTTTGGTATGGATATCTACTCCGATGAATTTATAATAGCAATCGCAGAGATGTCGCGTGATTGGTTACTTGCTAACACGCGAGTGAAGGACGACGAGGATATATACTGGGAGTGTGTGTTCTGTTGTTTCACTCAGTATGTATTTGGCATGGCTATCAATATGTCATTGCAAGGTTTGCCATATGATTTGTCTAACCTAAGCAACATGAATTTACTAGCAGATATGTCTGGCTATGGTGTGAAAACATTGCAAGCTAGATACACATGGTTTCTTAATCGTTGCAAACAGTTAGGATTCAATCAGTTATGGATATTCCTAGCTAGATTTCTTTCATAAACATGACACATTAAAAGGGCGTAACTCGCATGGGTTACGCCCTTTTTTTATTTGTTTTCTATCGTCGTGATATCGGGGTTGTGCTTATCGCCTTCAAGCTCCAGTGTTCTAAATCGTTGTAACAAGTCGTAAGTAATCTTACTATCGGTAGAGATAAACTTGTTCTCCGTGACTTCTCTCTTATCAGGTGCAGCGAGTCCAGCTCTGTCTAGTATATCCTTGCTTGCGTTAAACCTAACAAGTTCAGAACGTGCGTTAAAGGCTAGGTCTTTTAAGTTCTCATAAATCATTGCACTATCATCAAGAAATTGTTGTCTCATTGCTTCCTGCTTATCTGCAATAAGTTCTTTCTGCACTCTAGTTAAACCGCCTGTCTTTCCTATCGCACTTCTTGCTTTCTTAATTGGTACACCTGCCGATACCTGTTCGACTACTTGAATATCATCGTTGGTAACGTAGCGTTGATAGCTTCTTCCTTTCCTGCCAGCTTTCCCATCCTTACGGTTGAAATGTTTATCTCCGTATTCTTTTAGTGCCGACAATAAATCACCTCCCTATATAGTCATGCCAGCATCCATCGCTAACTTAAACTGTTCATTCCACATAGGATTTAAAAATCTATTCTTACTGTCACCACTCATCTGACAGATAAAATATCCCATAGGTAACGGGCGTCCGCCACCCTTCTTAATGTAATCGGGATACGCTTGAAAGGATGGTTGTTTAATCTCCCATACTGTTCTAGCTACTGGACATTTAGCAAATACATTATGTTGAATACTAATCTTTGGTGTAGCTGATGGTGCGTGTCTATGTTCTTTCCATACGCAGTCGGCATTGAAGTAATCATATGCGTCCTGTCTTACTACATGTCTATGTACAATGTAATGCACGTAACAATTCTTATTGACGTTGAAGTACACAATACCTTGGCTACCCTTATACAAATTTCTGTCACCTAACAGCGAAGCTACTACGCCTTCAACGCTGATATAGGTATCACTATATACTCTATCTGGATGGTTGCCCGATATAATACCTAATAGTTTACCACTATCATACAGAGGTTTAATATCATCAACTAGTGCATAGATTTGTTTATCTCCACTCAACGTTTCCTCGATAATGCTACCCTTGCTATTCCTTGTTACCGTGTTAGTTGCATCGCCGCCAATTACAACCTTCACATTATCAGGTAAACTATTTAGAAACTCAACTTCTTTCTTGAAGTAATCTCTGTCATTCAATCCTTCGTGTATATCAGATAGCACAGCGAGATAGCCAAAATCACCATCAACCCTACACTGCATTACGTGCTGCTTTAATGTCTCCTGAATAACCTTCTCTTGTGTAGCCATACATCCTCCGAATATTGTCTCATACCTTTGCCATACTTACCGCTGAGTAAGTCACACCTAATATCTTTAATCCACTTTTCGTACTCTTTAGTACATGGTTTACTTAATCGCTCTTGCCAATCTGGATACCTTTCTTTAATCATAGAGAGGAACAGGTCTAACATACCCTGCTCCTCCTGTTCGATTAAAGTTTCTTCTATGCTAGGGTCACAAGGTTCCTTACACATATAGTTCATCGGCATCTTGTTGAACATCTTGAGAGCGATGCGTGTTTCACAATACGCACATTGCCGTTCGTTAAGCCTGGTGATTCTTCTGATAGATGAACATACCTGCTTGTCGTTCAGCTTACCAGCTCGGTACTCATCTATCATGCGGTTCATAAACTTAACCGTGTTAGGCCCCTTCGCCAATTACATCACCTCTTACATGGCGCATCCAGATGCACCACACGAATCACACTGCCAGCAATGACCAGATAACTTTACGTTCTTGCTATGACATTCAGGACATTCCATCTCTCTTGGTTTATCATCTACTTCTACTTCCTGTACAATAGGTTCACGTGAATCAAGAGTGTATGCATCGTTCAGTGTCATGCCTACTGCAAATCCTACGCTATCAGTATTCAGCTTGAACAACTGCTTAATGATTGCGTCAATGCTTACACCACACCGCATTGAAAGCGAGATAAGTCTAGTGATACCATCAACTTCATCCTTATGGCGCTCACTATTAACGAAAATCTCAAACATCTTATCGTCTTTCCAGTTAACTGTGATATACAATTTAGTACCATCACCCATTACCTGTGTATATGTTTTGCCAACAAGTGTACCAATATCACCGCGGCGTTCTGGTCTGATACTATCGTGAAGAATTACAGGCTTCTCTTCCTTCTTACTAAGTCCAAGGATATTACCTCTTGCACAATTATCTCTGAACACTGTGATACCTTTGCATCCTGCCTGCCATGCCGCATCATAGATAGCAAAGATTTTATCAGGTGTAGCAGACTCTGGCAGATTAACAGTAGAACTGATAGCATTATCTACATACTTCTGCATAATTGCCTGTGTCAATACACGCTTGATTGGTTCAATGTCATGAGACTCTACAACATACGGGAACATCTTCTTAATATCTTCGGCGCTTGTATCCATTGGCAGTTCATTACGTTCGAGCAAGCCCTCAATAGAGTGTGCGAATACTCTGAATGACTTACCCTGTTCTTCAAGTTTGTGTGTAGTTCTTTCGTAATACAGTTTATAGATTGGTTCGCAACCACCAGTATATCTACCGGCCAGCAGACTAATACTACCAGTCGGGGCAACACTAATAATCTGACCATTAAGTAAACCATACTTCATAACACAAGCCTTTGTGTCATCATCAAGAGACTGGAAGAGTTCTGACTTAGCGGTCTTGTCATAGTTGTATTCGCCGAAAGTATTGAAGTAATCATTAGACAGGAAAGCAGACGCCTTCACTGCTTCATTCATTAAGCAACGGAACAACCTTTCAGTAAACTCAAGTGCCTCTTCACTTCCGTATTCCAGCCCAAGTTCAACAAGCATATCTGCATAACCAAACACGCCCAACCCGATAGGTCTCCAGTCACGAATGTACTTGCGGTTCTCTTCATATGGCTGTTTATCATACGAGTAATCGAGTGCGTCATTCAATGCTCTAACTGCAACATGTACTGTATCAATGAATGGACCCCAATGGAACTGTCCTTCATTCGCGTCTACGAATTTAGCTAAGTTGATACTGCCTAAGTTGCATGAACCCCACGCACCAAGCGGAAGTTCGGCACAGTTGCCAGTCAGCATACCATTAGCAATGAACGTATGGTTCTTAGGTTCGTTCATGCAATATACTTTATCAGCCATAGGAGCTTCCGAGATAGATACTACAGTGATAAACCTAGATGCATCTCTGTTCGGGTGACATTCTGTGTCAACTCTATGAGTATGAAGTCCTAGCTTATTCAGCTTGTACATATACCATGCTGCGATGGTCAGTCGGTAGCAGTCCTGGCAATGATACTTCTTGTATCCGCCCTTACCGTTTGGCAAAAGTCTATCCGCCGCTTCCCTTACACGAGATACTGTAGAACGAACGCCAAGTGTAGTAAGCATAAGTTTCAGTTTATCCATAAATGGTTTATTGATAGACGTAATGCTTACGCTACCATCCTCAGAGTTACGACTCCCGTCAGTGTCAATCAGTCCAGCTAAGAAGTTCAGCCTGTCGCTAATGCTAGTATCAGACATAGGGATATAAAACTTTTCTTTCAGTACACCCTTCGGTACAAGTACTACATCTCTTCTGTCTTCGTGTCTCACATCTTCACTATCAATGTAGTTAATCAGATGTTTCTTGCCGTCGTACAATGCAATGCTACGTCTACCAGTATTACCATCGCCAGCATACACACCCTGTGTATACATCTGGCTACCAGTGCTATCGATACTTGCGTTATCCTTACCTACTACAGGGAGATGGAACTTAGCTAACTTTGTACCAACCGTCAAGTCTTCTGCTTTAATGCGTTCGCCATTAGCCAGTACCCATTTATGATAATAGGTACAGTCAACAGATGAACCGTCTGAAAATTTAACAGTAAGCATAGGCATGTCAGTGCCAGTCAGCTTAGGTGTAGTCAAACTCCACTCCTCACCATTCCATACTTCTACTTCTTTATCCGCTAATGTTTCAATAGGCATGTAGCCATACTTGGTAAGGATTAAAGTGTCACCCCTGACGCAAGGATTTGTCGTAAGGATATGGAAGTTATCATATCCAGACAGAAGATTACATTCATTGAACCTATCAATGAACAATGCACCTGGGTCTCCCCAGTTCCACTGACATTCACAAAACTTCTTAAAGAAATCACGGGCGTTAATTGTTTTCTCGATGTGTTCACCAGTAGCCTTCACATCAAAGTGTAACTTGTATGGTTTGTCACAATCTACCGCAGTCATAAACTCATCTGTGAATTTAATAGATACATTCATAGACTTGAGTCTATCACCTTTCATCTTGATGTCAAGTAGTTCTTCAATATCTGGATGGGAACAATCAATAGATACCATTGTTGCTCCACGCCTTCCATGCTGACTGATAACGTTACCAGTTTCATTAAACAAATCAAGGAACGATACTGCACCAGTAGAAGTATTAGCGGCATTGTTTACTTTAGCATTACGTGGTCGAAGAATAGAAATATCTGTACCAACTCCACCGCCTTTACTAAAGATACGTGCCATGTGTTTGTTAGCTTCATAGATTGCTTCGATAGTATCGTCTTCGATAGGGACTACGTAGCAATTACTACCAGCCGCATTGATTTCCTCTTTGCGTCCTGCAAGGTACATAGTTCTTCCACCAAAGAAGAAAGTACCACTAGCTAACATGTTCTCAACTTTATCTCTAATACTTTCTTCGCAGATACTAGCTACTCTTTTACAGAATTCAGCTGGGGTTTCTGCATCATCTTTTGCATACTTAGAACGGAACACGTTGTATGCTACTTCATCATCTGCCCAGCTTACTTTTACATCTTCACTCATAACCTATCGCTAATTCCTTTCTTGTACTTAATAACCTTAATAGAATCTTCTGTCTTTGGCAGTGGATATACGTGTACTCGCAGGTCATTGTTAGTCACGTTTTCATCTGTCAACTGCTTTACCTCGTCCTGATTACCAGCTACTCCAACGCATCTGGGCATACCTCTGGAATCAAAGACAACAACTGCGTATCCGGTAAGTCGCATCTTCTAGCCTCCACTAACTCCTTAAAATACGGTAATCTTTTATACATCCAAGCACAGAAGTATCTCCATTCATCTAACTGATGGTGGATTCTCTGCGTGTACATCGTCATAAGCTGTAAGTAATTCGTTGTTACTCTTGCTTCTTCCAACATACCAACTGGCACAGAGTAGATTAGTTCTCTCTTAATCTTAGGCGGTATAGGTGCTCCCCCGTACTTGCTAAGCAATTCATCTCTGTACTTGATAAAGGCATCAATAACTGGACTCGTTGTACCGAGTGCACCAATCTCACTCTGTGCAAAATGGTTTGGCGTTAATACGAACTTTGGGTTTGCGATATTATGCATGATAGACTGGCTCATAACAATCTGGAACCAGTGGTATCTCTGTGCCTGTTGCCACCACTTGACACTAGCGATAATAGAGAACTGAACATTCACACCCGTAAGCATATTAGCTTCGCCACTATTCAATGGTTTAGATACAAGGCTCTTCATTACATTCATGCCACGGTCGGCACTCAGTTGTGAACCATACGACAACCCAATAGCCTTCGCCGATTCTTCCAGTCCTGTTACTTTCTCATCCAGAATAATCATTCTGTTCCTACCTTCTTCCCTGCTCTATCACTTCTACCCTTGTGTCTAGGGTTGCGTCCAAATCTGAATGCGTGTAACGGACAGTTGACACTGGGACATTTAGCCACTTCATTCCTGTCATAACATACGCAATCAAGGCAATTCAGCTTGATGGCTTTGAGTGGCGTTAGCTTACCACTCGCAATTTCCTGTAACATCTTTGCTCTTCCTGCTTCTTCCTTACTCATTCTAGCCATTCAAATCACCTATTCCTTTTCTGTTTCGTATCTAGGTACGCCACGATTAAACGCTACGTTATTCTTCATATCAAAATATACTCTGTTAAGGAACTTGATAGCCGCTTCAAGAAGTCTAATAGCGTACTGTACTTCGGCTACCTTTTCCCATGCTTCCTGACATTCAGCATCTGTAAGAGTATGCCTATCTCCTACTGCAACTTTGTTACTATACTCAGCAGACTTCTCTGCCGTAATTGCCTTTGCTTTCTGTTCTGTGAACGCAAGCTCTTTATACATCCAAGCTACTTTAGTGTCGAATGTTTCCATCAGCGTAGACGCAGTAACCATCAGTTTATATGCACTAGCTGGGTCATTGTCCTGCACAGTTGGATACTTTTCTTTCACGGCGTTGTACTGTTTCAGAAGTTCATCTTCCATATTGTCACCTCAATTATTCCACATGTCATTCACATCAATCTCAGACATCTTTTCAGTAGCCAATTCACCGTCACGAACCTTATCCGTTAGATAAGATACGAATGCATCCTTTGCTTTAAGAAGGTTCCGCCAACCCTCAAAGTCTTTAGGGTCACATGACAGGATGTTAGAAATGATTGCCTTAGTATACTGCTCGTCGAAGTCGCCCAGTAATTCTAACATTTTCTGGGCGTCATGTCCGAGCTGTTCATCTAAGGCTAACTGCTGTTCCTCAGTCATCGAGCTTATTAATTTCTACGGCATTAACTTTGGCGGCAAGTTTCATGAGTAACTTCTGTGCTTCTTCGTACGTGCTAACGACTGCCAGAATCTGTCCACGATTAGAACCATCTGGAATACCCATCAGCATGTAACCAGTAATCTCATTGCTTTCGCTGTCTTTCATAGCCTTAATGTACAGGTCTACAACTCTCATCATTTTGTTTTCTTTGTCGGATACTACAAACATATTAAACACCTTTTGCCTTTCTGCAATCGTAGAAGATATCATATACATCTTCTCTAACACAATAAATATTATCTCTATAGTTATAACCCAAGACAACTATGTGACTGTTGTCCTGATTGAAAAAATTATGTAACCACTTGTTACGCTTGTCCTCTTTCTCCACGATGTTTATCTTACCGCCACACAAGTAAGTTAGGAAAGCGTCGTCGCTCATCATATAACAGAAACCTTTGTAGTGATAGCAGTCTACGCCAGGTAACTCATTAAACAGTTTCTCATGCGTAGACATGTGCTTACATTCGATAAGGTACTTCTCGTCCTTAATCTCCATCTGTAAGTCAGCCGCTAAGCTGTTACGTAGACATGGGATTAATCCGTTTGACTTGAGTGCTCCGCTCATCGGTGTCTTGTACACAGGCAAACCCATGGCAATCATTCGAGCCAGTACCCTACGTTCAAATGTCCTACCACTACGTCGGTTTCGCTTACCCATTGCGACTCTTAGTGGGTCCTTTCGGCGAACCATGTGCACTCTCCTCTCCGAGATAATTATATACTTCATTATCCTTGAGTGCATAAAGAGCCATCAAATCGTATACGATGCAGTCGATAAGTTTATCTTCTACATCCTTACAGTAAATACCACGGCGAAGAAGAGCGATGTCGTTCTTGTCTTTCATCATTAGGATGGTTCGTAATACATCATCCCTTGTCGGCACCCTGCCTACGCACCTAGCGGCCGCATTATATACGGTGTCAAGCACATTACCTTTACCTACATACTCTTCACCTTTGATGACAATCTTGTCAAGGATATCATCGAACAGGTCTGCTACGAAGTCATAGTACAGGTACAGGTCGTTAGGTACTTCCTGTACGTCACGTCCATCATCAACTACACCTTCGTTAGGATTACCTTTCATCTTGTAAAGACTTGCAAGAGCAGGTGCAAACATGGCCATTGACCTCAGGTAATCCTGTTTATTCATCCGCATTGGTTTTTACCTTTCCTTTCCCGGTGTACTTATTAAGAACCCTTACAACGTCTGCTACTTCTGTATTGTCTTCGATACCAAGGATTGTCAGAAGTCCTCCAAGCAACACCTGTGCAGTGTCATTACCGTTCATGTTTGTGTCAAATGAGATGTCTGCACTACCATCTTCTACGTCTTTCCATGTTACTGTTACTTTCTTAGTCGATGTATCTTTCATGTTTACCTTCTCCTTTGTTCTTGAATTCTTCTACCATATCAGACATGGTTTCAAAAATCTTGGTAGCTTCATCTTCTGTCATACCGTATGTAGCCATCAGTCCAAGGAACAATGCGGTAGCAGTCATCGGTGTTTCTGCGTCAGAGTCTACGTTGATATCTACGCCCTGATTAGAAAGTACAGCTTTTACTGTAACGTTCATTTCTGTTGTGTTGTTAAGTTTGTAAGTTACTTTATTCATTTTATATCTCCTTCATGTTTACATATGGGCATTTATCTTTTACGTTACAGAACCTCTCACATTTCATGCCTCCCCAACGCTCTCTGTAACTACACTGCTTTGGAAGTAGCCCTGTCTCCATTGCGTGTACTAGGTTATCGGCTTTCGCCTTCATGTATTTGCTAACCCAGTGGTCGCTAATTTTGTTTATCTCTACCAGATACGCTGGTTGCATAACGCCACGGGATTCAGCCATATAAGTATTACCATCTCGAACAATCATCTCGCATATCATCTTCTTCGCTGTCTTGCCAAGACACTTCTTTAGCTTCATGCGATAATCGTTCAACTGTATTGCGAGGTCAAGCCTGCCACTACCATGTACTCCATCATACGTGAAGTATGTTCTGTACTTTGGCTTGCCATTCTTGTATAAACCAACCTGTTCTTTGTGCTTTACGGCACCAAGAACCTTAGCCGCTTTATAGCTCCCGTATGTTTTATCATCGTACAGGTAGCCAGTGTTTTCCTCGTCGGTTGCTTCTTCATCGAAGTAGTCAAACGCACCAGTAGATACTCCGTCGTCTAACCGCTTCTCCGTCATTGCATTCCCTTCTGTGTTGTCTTCCAGTGCTTCATGTACTGTAGTACCATGTAGTGCGAACACAGACTGCATCGGGTCAATTGTGTATGGCTCTGTAAGTTTCAAGTATTCTTCAAGCGTACCATTCAGTAGCTGTGTCGTGCTTGGTTTACCAGTCCATCTACGTTCGGCGGCGATAGCAAGTAATGCTCGCCTAGATAAGCACCGTCCGCATGGTACATACAACATACCAGTTGTAGGGTTCAGCTTACCCTCTAGCCTACAATGCTTTAAGCATTCATTCACTGGACATTCTCTTCCGTCTGGACATCTATAATGTGTAAGTGGCATTAGTACTCATCCTCGCAATCTTCCAATATGCTCTTATCTCTGTTCCACTTCATCATGAATCTAGTAGAACCTAACTGATAACCTCTGACTTTCGCCAGATTAAACCGTGTAATACCGTGCCATTTCTGCTCTGCTTCAAGTCCAATCCCCGGTCTAAGGTCTGGCCTCCACATGAGTAAACATATATCTGCGCTCGCTTCGATATCACCAGCTCCTTTCAGTAAGTTCATTGTTGGTTCTTCGTACTGGTTGCTCTGACGATTCAACTGGCTCAACATTACAAATATCAAGTCTTTATCTTTTGCGATTCTCTTCATCGCCTTCGCCTGTTGAGCAGCTCCGTCATACTCTTCAGTACCTTTCAGATACTGGAAATAGTCACAGACAACCATGTCAACTGGTCTATCGAACAGCCCCTTAGCATTAATAGCCGAGATAGTTCTATCAATCTCATCCATAGTTACTCCGTTCTTATCTATAATTATAAGCCTATTCCCAATTTTGTCAAGTTGTTTTTTTATTTCTTCTGAGTTTGAGAAGTGTTCTCGTACTTTATAGAACGGACAACCAATCAGCTTTGCCAGTATCCATTCAAGTACATTGCCCTTACTCATCTCCTGAGAAAAAAATACAACTCGCATATCATTGTTTAGAATACTTTTTAAGATATAGTCTATAGCGAAAGAAGTTTTACCGCTTCCGCTATACGCTCCCACGACAACCACCTGTCCTTTCATAATACCACCAACACAGCTATCAATACCAGAGATGCCAGTCTTGAATATACCTTTCTCGTACAACTTACCAAGGTCGCCTAGGCAATCGTACAAGGTAGCCGCATTGTCTGTTAAAGAATCTACTTCTTCGTCGTCAAGGTCAAACGCTTCTTTCAGATCTGTTGCGTCTTTACCCCAACGTTTAGCTAGAATATCAATCAGGTCTGCCTTTACCATCTGGTTCTTCACAGTTTTCATAAACTCTGTAGCGTATGAATACTGGTCCTCGATTGAATTACATTCATCCAACTTACGGACAAGAACAAACTGGTCGATGTATACTGTCGGTAATGCTTTAACATCTACGCCATTGACTAGCGCATCGTTCATATCCTTGCACCCATCGGGTAAAGGACAAACCCTTACGTTGAAGTTTGTTATACTGTTGAACCTTTCACGGACTCTATCGATATGTTTCAACCCAGGTTCGTCCATGTCGGGTACAAGTATAATCTGCGTGTTAGGTGGAACAGTCTTATTCAATAACTGAATCTGTTCCTTACCGATTTCCGCTCCACAATATCCAGCGGTAGGTAATCCCATTTCAGTACCAGACATTACGTCAAAGTACCCTTCCACCAGATAAAGAACACCACCACCAACCTTGCGAGATACGTTTAATCCGTACAGTGTTTCACTCTTATCAAACACTTCACTGTTCTTCGAGTTCTTGTACTTGTATTTCGCATTGAAGTATCGCTTAGCAATAGCTACCGGCTGGTCATTAACATTGTAAATTGGAATAACTAAACTACCAGATGCTTGTTTATCTGCGCCGAGATGGAATAGCTTTGCTACTTCTTCTCCAATCTTTCTCTTGCTCAGATAATCCTGAAGCTCTTTATTCGATTCAAGATTGCGGCTGGCTGTCACCACTCTATGTCTATATTCCTGAATCAAATCTCTCTGTCTCATGTATTCTGCATTAGTTGACACGTCTATGTTCAACATATCAGCTAACTTTTCAGTAGCGGCTTCGTATGTTATGTGCTCATATTCAGCAACAAAGTTAATTACATTACCGCAAGCTCCGCACGAAAAGCAGTAGAATGTTCCGTGCGGAAATACGGTAAATGCAGAAGCATTCTCTCCGCCATGGATTGGACAAGTTCCTCTCCAAGTGTTGCCTGTTCTCTTGAGTGTTGTGTACTGACTAACATAGTCTGCCAAATCTACTTTCGCTCTAATAACACTTTCGAGATTACTCACAACGTCACTCCTTATCTATTGACTACTGTCTGCATTGCAATCTTGAGCTTAGGGTCTAACCTGTTCATGTTACTCAGACACCACTGCAGGTATTCTTTCGGTACTTCACTCAGGTGTTTGCCTTTATGTTTACCAAATGGGAATACCATATCCTCTACTGCAGGTACCCCGTTGTCTTCTGTAAACGGATTGCCGTCGTCAATAGACTGAGACAGGTCATCGAACGAACTTGTAACAACAGTATCATCCATACGTGCATTACTTGTTTCCTGTTCCTGCGGCTGTACGTATCCTTCTGGCAGTGCCCACAGTGGAAGGTCTGGCTTACGGATTACGTTACCCCAGTTATCAATCGGCGCCCAAGTTACAGGAAGGTCATACAGGTATCTACCAATACCCCACGCAGATGCCGCTCTCTTAAATGCACCAGACAGGCCGCCCTTAAACGCTTCAAAGTCCGTGAGGTTTGCACCATCTTCTCTAGTGTACTTCTCTCCGCCTGTATAAAGTGTAATTGAACAGATGAAACCCTTAATAGGTTCTTCTGTATCAAACCCACGACGCTGGCGTTTAACAGTACCCATGTCGATTGGCCTATAGTCTACGCTCCACCCGTCAATCAGATTGCGTTCTGTTAATTCATCCAGTCTATTAGCAATAGCTCGTGCGTCAATGTACGCCATAGCCATGCCTTTAGTACCATCCTTGCTCTTCTTCTGAATACGCCATTCAACATCCTTTGGGTCAAAAGGTTTCTTTAATTCTTTAAGTACGTCTGCAAATAATGCCATGCTTATTCTCCTTTATCATTTAAAACAAAATGTTACAAATCATAATGCCAACAAGAGCTCCGATTACTGCTCCAATAAATGTCTCAATCACCTTGCCGCCTCCCTCACTATAAACATTATACCACAGTTTGACAAAGTTGTCAAGCCCTTTCCTAAACTTTTTTGATGGCCGGGGTGAAGTCAACAATCATGGTCCCCCTAAGTTTCATCAAATAAGTTCTATCAACTTCCAGTGAACTTCCTTTATTATCAAAGATAACTAACTCTTTGACTGTTCCGTTAATAACACCAGTGACAAAATGCATAGGCTTTCCTTGCTTAGTCTTGTGTGCTTTACGCTTAGTTACTGTTACAAGAAAAGTAGTTTTGCCGTCGCACAAATCAGAAACGTAATCATCAACAGTAGAAAAAGAGTATCCGATAGATGCAAGTTCCATCTCTCCATTCGACTGGACATCGTTCTGATGCACGAACTTAAAAGGTGGCTTACTCTTTCTCGAATTCTTAACCCAATCAATGTACTGTAACAACTCCTCTCTATTGCCTTCAACTGCTCCAGCTTTCACTATAGATTCAAGTACCCTACGGTTAGCACTCTTATTGTCATCTATCCACTGCTTGCCGTCATGATCGAAAGTCAAAGTATCAAATGCATTTCCTACGTATTTTAACATGTCAAATCCCAAGGCTATATGATTAGACTCTGTAACGTGGGTGTGCTTAAAAACGTCGTTATTCAACGTGGTTTTTGAGCATTTTAACGATTTTATACTCGGCGGTTCAACCGTAATGTGCAGTTGTAAAGAGTGTGAAATGTACTTAGATACCTTAGCCCTGTCATCTTTGTTGTACTCAAGCAGTGAAGCCATGTAATACGCTGGATAATTAGCTTTAAGATAAGCTGTTCTCCATGATGTTAAACCATATGCAACTGCATGTGACTTGTTGAACAGGTAGTTTGCAGACTTGCTTATACTATCAGAGAGATAGTTGATAACATCCTTTGGAACTCCATGCTTAAGTCCTTCTTCTTTGAACTTCTCCATGGCAGGTTCCATTTCTGAAACAACTTTACGTCCGATAATCTTACGCAGGATATCCGCTTCACCAAGTGAATACCCACACAGAGCCTGTGCTATCTGCATTACCTGCTCCTGATATAAGATTACACCGTACGTGTCTTTGGTAATCTCATCATACGCTGGGTACAGACTTTTGACTGGCTTGCGTCCAGTTCTTCTATCAACGTAGTCTTTAGCCATGCCACTATCAAGTGGTCCTGGTCTACACAGTGCCATAACCGGTATCAAGTCTTCTGCACCATGGATAGTAATGGAACGGATGAAACCTTTCATCGCCGCAGACTCAATCTGGAAACAACCTTCTGTCATACCTTTATTCAATAGTGCACACGTTGCGTCGTCCTTCTCTGGTATGTTGTCCCAAAGTTTCTGTGCATCAATGCCCATCATGTCTGCCATCCTATGCACGATAGATAACTGCATGAGTCCAAGCATATCAAGTTTCAAACAACCCTGTGCTTCAAGGTCATGGTAATCAGTGGCACAAACGAAATCGTCACCCTGTTTCTCTATCGAACACCATTCAGTAGGGTCTCGAGGGAATACCATAACGGCACTGGCGTGCATACCATAAGACTGTAAACGTCCAAAGAAATGCCTAGCAAGCGTTCTGAGTCTCTCATCTTTTACTCCTTCCCATGTTTGAAAATTAGTACTAATCTTGTTTACATAACTTGAGGATAGGCCAAGTGCCTGTCCAGCTCTTTTGATAGCCGCCTTCTCCTGCATGTAGTTCATAGTACGTACATGATAAACTTCTCCGTACTTCTGACGTACATACTCAATCACGTCATCACGTCTATCACTCTCGAAGTCAACGTCAATATCAGCAGGGGTTACTCGTTGTTCATTGCAGAATCGTTCAAAGATTGTGTTCCACTTAATGGAATCTACCTGAGTAATGCCAGATAGATAAGCCGTGCAACATCCACCAACAGACCCGCGGCCCAGCCCAGTAAGAATACTATGCTCATTACAATAACCCATAATATCTTTGATAATGCAGAGATAATTGAGATAATCGCAGCGCCGAAGCACAGGTAACTCTCGTTCAACTCGTACCACATAATCGCCCTTATTAGGCCTGGCTCCCATGTGCAGTCTTTTCCACCCTTCGTTACACCAGTCACGAATCTGTCTTTCAGGGTCTTTAGTATTGTACTTAGGATAATTGTCGCCCCCTTCCGGAATTACAACGTTACACTTATGAACAATGTTACTGGTTTCTTGAATCATGGAATTAACCTGTTCTTCACTGAACCCATCTCTCATCATTCTCTGTGTAACTTCTTTACCATCCATCATATAAAAATCGTTACTGCTATACGCATTACCAGTTCCTCTTATGCTCACCCACATAGCGTGATAAGTAGCATCAGTAGGAGTGGAGTAATGACTATCGTTAGTAACAATAACGTGATAACCGTGAGACATAGCATAATTGTAAACCCTCTTATTATACTCTTTCTGTTCCCTAAATTCATGCGGCTGTACCTCCATGTAGAAATCGTCGCCAAACAACTTAGCGATATCATCAACAACGTCTGGATAACGATTAAAGAAGCCAGCTATACATGCAGTAGTACAAATCAATCCTTCGTGGTACATCTCTAAATCTTTGATACCTATCCTAGGCTTTCGATAGAATTGATGTGCCGCAGCGGTAGATAGTTTATATAAGTTTCTAAGTCCATTAATATCTTTAGCTAACAGTATGATGTGAGCGTTTTCTCCGCTCTTCATCTCTGGCTCTGGACAAAAGTAACCTTCCATTCCGAGTATTGGTTTAATGTCAGACTGTTTGCACTTGTGATAAAACGCATACAGTCCAGTCGTTGTGCCATGGTCAGTCAACGCTACAGCTTTATATCCAAGTTCCTTACCTCTTTGAATAATCTCGTCGATGGTGCAATACCCGTCTCCTACGGAGTAGTCCGAGTGCTGGTGTAAGTTTGTAAATGTACTACTCATCTGACGCTTCCTTTCTCTGTTTCTCTAGTGTCATCTTCTCCCATTCCTTACGTGCTGACTCTTTCGCTTCTTCCATCTTCTTGAGGTACAGACCATAATACGTATCACTCTTCTGTTGCATATAGTTAGACACGTAATCTTCTGAGTCGAGACTCTCACGTATTCTATCATTCTCTTCTGTATGTTCGCCAGTGTACTCTTCAACAAGTACTTCTACTGGATATGCACACAGATAAATATGAAACGGCGTCTCTACGTAAGACAGACACTCACGACCATTAAGGTTATTTAATACTTGGTTAGGCATTGGTGCATTTGTTTTACTGGTCATGCGTCTCATTGTGTGCTTCTTACCTGCACCATATAAACCAAGTACATCAGCCTTATGAATATATACACCAAAACCAAGGTTCATCAATTCCTTATCCTTCATATGATTCACCCCCTTTCGGACTTCATTTAAATTGTACCACAGTCCCAAAAATTTGTCAAGGGGCTTTTGAAAAAATTTTTTCGGCCAAGGTTGTTGACAAATTTCGGTGGCCATGGTATTATATTATTGAAAGAAACTTTTGGAAACTTCAAAAGAAAGGCTTGACAAAGTTTCTCTTTTATGGTATAATAATGTTGTAGAAAAAAGTGGACAACTAAATATATGAGTAACCGTTACATTGCGAATACATCTCAGACAATGTAACACGGTGTTGTAAATACCATTGTTGACCGAAACTCAATCACGTAGCAAGACAAGGTTACAGGAAATCAGGGTACTTTATGTATTGGTATCTCAGCGAAGGCCAGGAGTAATCCACACTCCACGGGGGTCAGGCGCAAGTAATGTCCGTTATAGGGAGAAACTTTATGGTGGGTTAAAATCCACCCCCAAAACATTTAGGCAGGAGGCTCAAGTCGAAAGACGGCGTCAGACAACCACTTACCAAGGGTTGAGTGAGGTTAAGTTCTTCGAGAACTAGGTGTGTTGTCACCTTGAACGACCGAGGCGATGGGGTTCATTCCATTATCTCTGTTAAGACGCTACGTACTGACCGTGAAGTATACAACCTTTACGGTTTAGTATGCGGCGTCTACCTACTCACTCCCTCAGCTCCGAGGTTCATCCCCGCCCCACCGAGGGGCGAGTGAACATCGGAGCCATAGAGGGTAAGAGAATATATCTGTACTTAACATTAACCTTTAAATAGAATACACCTTAACCTCTTGACAAACATTATCTCTTATGATATAATATATATAGATTAAAGATAGTGAGAATGAAAGGAGAGATGTTAAATGAATAAGTCTAAGTTTAAAGTAGGGGATATGGTATATTCACCTCGTTTTGGTGGCGGGGTTGTGACTAAGGTTCTTGAATATGCTTTGTATCCGATTGAAGTAAAATGGACAGAGCGCCCTGCGTCAAGTTCCTTAACATATTATGATTACTTTACTTCGGACGGCTGGCTCGAATGTGAGCAAGCGAACCCGCAACTCGATATCGTTCTTGACGAAAGAAAAAAACAAGCAAAAAAGAATACTAAGTTCAAAGTAGGAGATAGAGTATATGCTCTGTTCCATGGGTACGGTACTGTAATAGATATACGGGATAATCATTCTGTATATCCTGTTGTAGTAAAGTGGGATAAAAGCAGTGTTCACCTTGTTGAAGATATTAGTACGTTTACTGAAGATGGTTATTTATCAGTATACTCTGACGATTACTCTACTCGTATAAAGGTAGTTGGCATAACTGTAGGTGAAGAACATACACAGAATAAAGAAGAGAATGGCTCTAAGTCAAACTGTGACGTTGGGGTAGTGGCCGATAATTCAATAACGGTTGAGTATTCACCGATTAATCCATCTCATTATCGAGTAGAAGGTATACCAGAAGCTATTGATATTGTGGAACACCTTATGACTAAAGAACAGTTAAAAGGATTCTTATGGGGTAATATTATTAAGTATGCATATCGGTATGGACGTAAGGGAGATGAACACGATACAGCAGGAAAGATTGAATGGTATGCGAATAGACTTAAAGAAGCGTGTTCAAAAGAAAAGAGTGACTGATGATGAAACTTAAAGAACTCATAGAATGGGCAAAGAAGAATGACTGTTTAGATTGCGATATATGCGTACAGTACAGAGACGACGGTGGGCTATACCACGGAAGAGATCATGATATACAGCCGACATTGGAAGAGGTTGACTCTAAGAAGGTTGTCGTTTTATAGGAAGGAGATTAAAGATGAAACTTAAAGAGTTACTTGAGGTTGTGCCAGATGATTATCTCATCGGCATTACAGATTCTAGTGGAGAGTTTAACTTTATCTCCTATGATACTAAAGACGAAGCCGTTAAAACATACGCCAGTAACACATTAGCTACAGTAGATGATATTGAGAATCTGGAAGTAAACGCTATTTATCCTTGTGATAGAGTTTACTGCGAAGAGGAGCACGTATTTGGAGACGCAATGCCATCGTTTCATATTGAAACACAGCTATATATTGAAGTTAAATCGGATGGATTGGAGACTGATAGGACTGTTATATAATATTGCTGGCTGGTAAGTTGGAGGTTATATTATGTTTGATTGGAAGGGCTACTTTACTAATGTATTACGTAACATCGTATCTATAGCGTCTTTTATTGCCGCTATATGTGCAACTCTTGATGGATATATGGTACATTGTTTATTGTTCATTCTTATTTATGCGATTACCGCAACTGACGAGGAATGGTATTATACTCCAGATAATGATGGTGATGATGATAGTGAGGATAAGTAGGTGCATGCTATGAAACTGAAAGAATATTTATATTACTTAGTTGCTGATAGTGCAGTATCACTTGTTGACGCAGACGTTAAGAACAACTTGGATGAGTGGGATGAGTGGAGAGACGAAGTATTGTTCTATGATAAAACGCTAATTCCTAAAGAGGTACTTAACCTTGAAGTTCGTAAATTCTGTGGTTCTTTATATTTCCCTGGTGATTTTGACTCAGACGACGATTGGTACGCATGCGTAAAGTTCTACGTTGAAGGATTTCAAAAAGTAGCTGATAAGCTAGGACTTGGTGAGGTTGTTAAATAACAAAAAAATAAGGGAGGCTTTCGCCTCCCCTTTTTTATTGCCTTAACTCAGTAAGTTGCCAAGTGCTCTTACGTTAGAACGTACAATATCAGCTTCTTCATTATTCGATTTAGTTACCATCTTCTCTGCCTGTTCTGCTGTAACCTTTGGCTTGATGTATTTGTCCACTGCCTTGTGTGCCTGTTCTGGTGTCTTACCATAAGCTTGCAGTTTCTTGAGGTTAGCATCTGTCGGATTATTAACGTAAGCAATCATTACGTCTTTGGCACTATTAGAATAATCCTGATTGATGTCTGTTACAAATCTGTTAAGGTCGGTATTAAGTTTATTCTCGATTGGGTTAAAGCCCATAGCGTTCTTAACTCTATCTACACCACTCATGGACTGATATTCTGTCTTAGGCATTAACTTACTGTAAGAATAATACTGTCCTCTAGCCGCCTGTAACCATCTCGATGCTGCTGGTACTGCTTTCAACCAAGCAAACATCAGCTGGTCTGTTGTATACTTATCGTACAGGATAGCGTCAAAACTTGCACCAACTGCAGAACTGAAATCGATAGCTGTGCCTAACGACGGGCCACCGAGGTTACGCAGGTCTGTCGGGTCCTTCATGATATCGGCAAGGCCTACCTTCTTACTGATATCTACGCCAAACACTGGAGCTGCAATACCATAGCAAAGTGCTTCCCCGAATGCACGTGAGAACTGGCTATTACTTCTGCCTGCCGCTTTCAAGATGAAAGCCTTTATCCAGTCTTCTGGGTTCGTACCAGTGATTGCCTGACACATACCAGAAATCATAGTCATCATTGGGATACCAGAAACAACACCAGAGAACAACATCATTGTTCCAAGGAATCTCTTGAGCTCTGTACTCTTCTTGTTCTTGAGCATCCAGTACATAAAGTCGAAGGTCTGGAACCCGTAAGATGCAAACTGGAATACACACTTAGCAAGCTGTCCGCCTTTAGCCAAGAGCAGTGGGTCTGTCGCTCTGTTGAAGTTAAAGTTCGTGCGGTATACGAAATCTCTAATCATAAGCATACGCTGTGCGTTATATTCTTCTTCGCCAATCTCGGCTCTGCTTTCACGGAACTTCTTGTACTTAGGGCTAGTGTCGAGGATATGTTGTGCCGTAAGTGCAGCAAACAATCTGCATGCAAGGTCTGCGCCTCTGAATCCACCCATACTTAAATCAAGAATCTTCTTGCCAGTTGCTGGCATCTTGTCAATAAGGCTTTCACCTTCGTATGCACTACCAGCATTACCCAGCTGAGCAGCCACATCGTTCATGACTAACCCGTCATCTTTGCCAGTCAGTGCGTTGCACATTTCATCGAACACTTGCAGTTCGATAGCGGTCTTGTCGCCCCGTTCCAGTGCTTCATCGAATGCCTTTTCTCCTTCTTGTTCGATTAAGCTCTTGCCGTTCTTTGTAAGATACAGGTCAGCCATTACCTGCTGAATCTCTTTCCCGTACGCACTTACATCGAAATCGTTCTTTAAAATGTCGGATGGCTTATGTGCCTTGGCTAAGATGCCTGGCATCTTCTTCATAGCGTAAGCAAACGCTTCTCCTCCCCCAAGTGCATACACGTTAGCTAACTGTGCATACTGTGCGAGTGCTGTACTTACGTTGAACATACCGAGCTTCAAATAGACATTGATAGCAATACTGTTGTGAAGCAGTGCAGGAAGCCACATGTCTGGGAGGTATACACCACATGCGTTCAAGATACTACGCATACCAGGAACTGCATAGATAGCGTCAACCACCATAACACTAAGCCTTCTCATGAATGCATCAGCTGGCTTATCTCTACCATTCATATTATCTACGAGTTCGCACATAATATTATATTCAGAATAGTAGGAATCTCTCTTAGTTCTATCGTAATTTCTATTGGTGTACTTATAGATAGTCTGTGTCATGTCTCTATAGAATGGAGTCAGTGCCTCAACACTGTTCACGGTGTGTAAGTAGTGTTTGAGAGAACCGATAACGTCGTGGGAATACAGACCGCTATTGGACGTACGTTCACGAGCGTAGTTAGCAGCTAAGTACTGTGCACCGTTTGCTTTTAATGCTCCACTAACCTGTTTGAATGTCTTAGCTTTATCTTTGCTAACACGAATCATCTTGGCTGTATGAATCAGACGTGGTTTATACTTACCAAACTCTTCTTCGTCTTCTCTGTCCATATTGCGAAGAGCATTAACAACCCTCTCAATACTATCGTCTCCCTGCCATTCTTCATTGTCATTAAACTTTCTGCTGATAAATGTTGCAAGTTTACCAGAGATATCCAGTTCGGCTTCTTTCTTACCCCTGCTAACATCATTATTAGTGAGAGTACCTATGGATGTATCAACATTACCAACGATGTCAGTACGACCGCCGCCCTGTTCTTGCAGCCATTCATCACGTGTCTTTTCTACATACCGTTCGTTCTTTCCGATAGGATGTTCGTTTCTGTATTTAGATCTATCACGCTTGCTTTCAAAAGAACCAATGCTATATGTAATAACGTGATAGTACTTATCACCTCTCTGAATGATAAACCCTTCATCTTTAGACTTCTCATTCTTATTGGCCTGCTCTTCGGTAATCTCATTCCATACTTCTTTCTGAAGAATGTATCTAGCGTAGTATCTCGGTGCGTATGCATGTAAGAACCCAGTCTTCATACGGTTGATGATGTCATCATTCTGCATAGCTCTCTTCTGTTCTCTTTCATATGCGTTCATCAGTAATGCACGATACAGTGCTTGGCTTGCGATAAATCCATCAATGACAGGCTTGGCGTACCCTCTCTGTTTCATGAGTTTGCGTCTGAACTGTTCGCATTCTCTTAACACTTGTTTCTGCAATCTAGCCCTCATGCGAGCCTGACCTTCTACGCCAGTGCCATCTTCGTTGGACGGATATGCAATGAACAGGTTCTTGAACTTACCATCCTTCATGCGTTCGTCTTTACATGCATAGAATACAAGTGTACCAGTATCTTCTCTGTACCAGAAGGCCTGATTCTTGTAGAACTTCTTACTCTTCTTTTTGTAGTAAGCCTTCATCTTGTCAATCTTATCATTCATCTTGGCCATTGCTGTAGCTTTATCGGGTTGGTTATGCAGAACAAAGAATACGTCATCATCGTATACTTTGAGCATGGCGTTCTTACCAGAAGAAGAACGGTTCTTACATCTTTCATCCTGTCCCGCTTCATACGGAAGGTCAAATAGTTCAACGATGTCCCTACCTCTATCACTGTTGACGTTGATTTCAGTATTGAAATACTGTCTTAATGCTTTAGTCTGTAACTCATTTCCTTCAATAGTAAGAAGTTGTTGCAACTGTTTAACGTATGCATCACTTCGTGCATTTAATTCTTGCTGATATGCGATAGAACGCTGAGATTTATCAAACAGTCTATCTGCATCTTTCTTACTAACGAGTTCTTCTAACCACCGCATACCAGGTGTTAATGCGAGTTTAATATCCTTAGCGTGGTTAATTTCGCTCGTGGATGTCTGAGAGAATGTCTTGTTACGCTTGTTTGCGATAGCGTACAGTAACTGCATGAACCAACCACGTGGAGAACCTGCATCATGAGATACATCGCGTACAGTGGTGATAGACCCTTTGCCAGTGCCAACGCTTGTTTTCTTTTCGCTTTTCTTCTTCTGTTCAACTGTAGCGTGTTGGTTCTTCTGTGTCTCGAAGTGGTGAGTAATGGTTGTATTATCCATAGCAGTAAGCTCTTGGATAGAACCACGTGCCGCATTGAACAGTTCGTTTCTCATTCTAGCTTTGTCTTTGTTTCTAATCTTGAACGCTGGGTCTCTACTCTGTAATGCGTGGAGAAGGTCAGTAGATTCATACAACCAAGAAGCCATGAAATTAGATGTCTCACTCTCCGCGATATTACCGCCGTTAGTTAGCTCTTCTGGCACGGTATCCAGATGGCTGTACGTTTCTGTGACGAGCTGTTTAATCTGAAAGAGTAACGGAAGTTTATGGTCGATAACCTTAGCACCAAAGATAATGCTAGGAAGCATCATGTTCATGACCAATGCTTCGTAGTCTCCCTTATCGGAGCTATCGTAGAACAGACCAAGGGACTTAGCACCAAGCTTGAGGATGTATCTATCTCTACCTGTCTTCGTTTCATCATAGCCTACCAAGTTGGACTGTGCCCAAATCTTTGCCGTGGTCGGGATGAGTTTGGATACATCTACGAGGTCTGTTATTGCCAGTATCTGTCTTGCTAACAGACTATCGCTCTTGTTCAAAGTTTCAAAAGCAGAAGTAAGTTCATTGCTAATTGCATCACGAATAACTTTCTCAGCAACGCCACGTTCTTTACGAGGGACATCTGGAACATCTTCACTTACACGGAGACCGCCGAAGCTATCGTAATCTCTATAGGTATCAGACTTTGTTGCCAGTTTATACCTACCTTCTGCTACATCCACTGCTACCGCTTGGTCGGTGAATGCGTGCATCAGTTCGTGGTACACAGTAGAGCGCTGGGCAAGAGACATCAATCTACCAGTGGAGTCGGTGTACCCACTGTTATCAGATAACTTATTGCTAATGTATGGGATTACACCAAGTACCTTACTTGCAACATTGACAAACAGCTGATGAGCAAACACGTTGTCTGGTTCACCTTTCAGCGGTGTTGCAAACTCAGTACCTAAGAACGCTTTGTTCTCTTTGCTAATCTTAAACTTGGTTCTTGGTGATATCTCCAGATTCTGAGACTGTAAGTTTGCGAGTTCTTCTGTGCTACGTGGCTGTAACTTGTGCAGCTGTGTTCCGACATAGTTCTGAGAATGATAGCGCATTCTAAATGCTACTCTCTTGTTAGTCTGAACAGACTCGAATACTTCTGGTGCCGTATGTACACCATGGAGTGCACGATTTAACTGGTCAGCGAAAGTACGAATCTTGTCGAACCCATTCAGCCTCTGTGATGCAATGGTTATCAACGAACACAGGTTAGCAATATCGTTATACGTCAGCGTGTCTTTCTGTGCAAGTCTATAGCTAAACGTATGTAACGAGGTAATTAAACCATCACTACCCATTAACTTATCGTTATGCGCCATCATCAAGTAGTTGTAGTGTGGGTCTTCCATGAGGTCGTCAATAGTAAACGGGATGTCTTTACCGTATTCTTCTTTTAAGTCTTTCTTGTCGATAGAACCTAAGAACTGTAACAGGTTAGCGATAGGATTTTCTGTGATATTCACTTTGTCCTTCATTGCCCACTTCGTAGAATCAGTGTTGTGAATATCAATGCCGCCAGCTTTAACCTTCTTAATCGGAGAGTTATCTGTAATCGTCAGAGGTTTTACCTTGTATCCATCTTCTTGGAAGTCCATCAAACCGATGGCACCAAAGATTGCTTTTCTGAGGTCGTTATATACCCAAGAGTTTGTGTACTTACTCTCTTCAATCTGCTTATCGCCGTAGTTTAACTTCGGAGCGTTACGTACGTATACAAACTTACCTTTCTGGTTTTTAACGCCTAACGAAATCTTGTTGATGGTATCACGTAAAGCACTCGGGCCTTCCTTTAAGCCTTTGTCTTTCAGTTTCTTCTGAACTTCGTTTCTACTCTGCGCCGCAATCTCCAACTGCTCCTGCGTCATGAACTTATTAACAGCAGCTTCAATCCTATCCATTATCTGTTCACGGATAATTGCCTGTTTCTTCTTTCTCTTTTTGGCTACCTGCTTGATGTACTCCTCGATACCATTGTTCATGATAGCTTCTTTCGGAAGCCCAGTATCAAGAACCATCAGTGCTTTTACGATAACGTTATTAGGGATACCAGAGGCGTCCTTTTTGAAGTAGTCATCAGCCAGCGTATCGATAGCACCAACTACAGTACCAGAAGAAACCAAGTAAGTTATACCATTCTCACCTGTGTTGGTGGAGTATGTTGGGTTATTGACATCAGAACCCTGCTTGATAGCATATGGGTCTGTACGCCTAGAGTTCATAACGTTCGGGTCTGCCAGTGCGTCAACTGTCGTTGCTTCACGTGGAGCAATAGATACCATGTTCTCTGGCTGACAGAACTGGTCAAGTTTACCAGCGTCTTCCTTGAACTGTTTATATTGCTCTGGTGTGAGTACATATCGACGACCATCATAGGACACAACACGTTCATCCTTGAGTTCGGCTGCAATCTTGCCTCTCTTTTCCCCGTTGATGTACTTGTAGATTAACGGGTTGATTCTCGTAGACCTATGTTCCTGTACAGCTCTTTCCGTATACACGTTATGCTCCGTTGCCATCTTGTTAGCGATGGACTTAATCTTAGCTTCGAGTGCTTTAGAGAACAGTACCGCGTCAACCTTAGTAACCTTACGGTCAAGAGCGAAGCCAAGTCTAAGTGCGGCATCACTATCAGTCGGATAGGAGTGACCAGTACCTGCCATAGCCGCAGCCAGTACGTTTCGTCTAGCCTTGTTAATGGCGTTGCTCCATCTGTTAGTGAACTCATACTTCGCAGTGTTATATTTCTCTTGAGTTACTTCACCTTTCTTGAGCTTTGCCAGAAGTTTCTCACTACATTTTTCCCAAAGGTTGTTAATCCATTTATCCGTGAACTGATTCAATCCTTCTGTTACGTGTTCATCGTAACCTAACGCTTTCATGTTGTGGGCGAATATCTCTGTGCTTACCTGTTTACGTTTGTTGTCTCTGCTTACGATAGGTAACATATCACTAATGCTAATCTCATTAAAGTTAAACTTGTTGTCGTTAATAAACTGAGCAACAAATTTACTCTTATCAAAAATTTCTGCTGGCATCATCTTGGTCGTAGTCTTGGTGTTGAGCCATGGGAATTTAGAAGTACGTCTAGTAACGAGCTTATTAACTTCCTGGCCTTCCACATGCATCTTACTGATAATATTCTTACTATAGCTTAACCCGAAAAGTTTCTTGCCGATAGGATTGCTTTGAACTTCCTGACAAATCTTATCAAGGCTAGCGTTAAAGTTTTTCATATTAACGTCCCAGAACTCCTGCCCTGCTAATTTTGTCTTCGCTGTCGGGAAAATACGGTTAATTTTCTGAATCAGAGACTGAGCATATGCACGAACTTCATCAGCGTCAGAGTCTTTCTTATGCTGAGCAAATTCAGATTCTGCTACATCACCATAGTTATCCAGTACGGTCTTAGTGATGAATGCAATCATAAGGTTTGCTTTCTCTGTAGAGGAGATGAATGCTCCATCCTGATTCTTCTGCTTTAACATCTGCTTATCGTAACTGTTATTTAATTCGTTACATAGCTGAAGCTCAAACGAAATGATAGACAGATAACGAGCGGCTACTGCTGCTTGGAAGTAGTCAACACTTCTTTCGTTCTGAAGGTTAATATTGTTGCCGAAGTCGTAGTTGATTGATGCGGCAGTCTTACGCTGCTCAGTGAGTCCACCACCAGTCATATCACGGCTATGGTCGCCAAAGTCGTTCTCGTCATCACCTTCGAGCACATCTTTCTTAGCTTTCTGCTTTTGTCTATACTTGAGTTTTGCGGCACGTTCTTTCTCCGCTTTTTCTTTCTCTGCGTCTGTCGTCGGTTTAATGTGCTTATCCTTGGCGACTTCTGCCAACTCAAGAGCCTGAAGTAAGATATTGGCTTTAGAGATTGCAACTGCTTTACCTTCTTTGGTCAAGGAGGCGTTGTTGCGAATCATATCTTCGAGTTTGTTCATCGTGGCTTTAATGTATTCATCAACCTCAATATCTCTCAATCGAATAGTATGACCAGTGATATCCTTCTGGGATTCAAACGCCATCTTCGTAATGAATGTCTTACCATATTCGTTTGCTTTCTCTTTAATCTCTGGAGATACTTTGCTTACTGCATCAAGGATAATCTTCTGTTCTGCACTATCAAGATGTTGCATGGTCTGGTAAGTATCAAGCGCCGCTCTACCTTCTGGTGTATTGACAACAGAAAGGAATGCAGTCTTAAATGCTTCCATGAATGTACGACCATACTCACCGATGTAGTCACCAGTCTTTTCAGCCTCTGGTAACAACTCTCTAAGTTTATCTGCGTATGGGCCACGAACCATTGCATTGTTGATAGCAAGTACAAGTTCCATACGACCAGTAGTCTTTATGCCAAGCCGCGGTGCACGATTGTCTGGTAACAGCCAAGACAGTACGTCATCAAGTGTATTGATACCATATTCATGAAGTTCCTTTGGTGTATGGAGCAATCCCATCCACTGAATAGCATCCAATGCCGCACGTCTTTCTTCTCTTGTCTTTGCATTAGCACCAGGGAGTAAGTCACCAACTACAGAATACAGCTGTTTAGAATCAAACTTTGGTAAGATAAGGCCGCTATCAGCACGGTGCCTAATGTATTGCTGGTAGTTGTGTTCAAGAACATAGTAGAACCAAGTGTTGAGGCTAGCAACGTTCTGCGCTTTGCCCTGCTCAGCGCTGCTTTCCATACTCTTACGAACACCGTCGTATGTGGCAATGGCTGTATGGATAGCACCTGGAATAATATCAAGCAAATCGGCATAACCCTGTGCAAACGATTCTGGATTATCAAAGTCAACGACACCATTACGGTTAGCGCCAGTAGCTACAGACATACGGTTACGCAGTATGTTAATACCAAAGGATGCAAGGGAACCGAAGAGTGCAGTGTAATGCATCTTAGCACGAAACTCTTCTTCTTTGGTAGCAAATTTATGAGCACCACCGAGATAGCTAATGTACGTTCTTGCGTCTGGTAACATGCTAATAAGGTTAGCAAAAGACATCTTGTTCATGGTGGCGTAATACTTACTTACGAAGCTCTGCATATCGCGTTTAAGTTTACCATTGCGGTATGTGTTGAACTTCTTGTTAGCCTTTTCGTCCTTAGATTCCTGACTAATGAAGTGGTGCGTGAGGGTTCCATTGTCGTTGTTATCTGTCTCTACTACCTGTGCTTCTGCCTTGTTATGATTCCGAAGCATTTTAGAAAGAGCAGCCATAGATGTATGTAACTCTTCAAGACCAGACTCAATATCATCATCGTAATTAACAATCTCATTCTGTGTATCCTCATCCTCGTTACCACCATTATCTTTGTACAGCGGACTTTCCTCTTCTTCTTTTGTTTTCTTTTCTTTCGGCTGAAGTTTACGAGGTTTAGGCTCTTCTTTTTTCTTGGTGGGTGTTACTTCCTTCGAGACAGTTTGTTCTTCACGGGCTTCGGAACCTTCGGTCTTGCTGCTCGTGCCATCGTTGTCGAGCCTCCTCTGCTGATGTGTGTCCCTCCCAATTTCTGTCCGGGCTTCTGTTTTGTTGTTTGTACTACTTTCGGTACTTTCGGACGGCTGAGTGTTTTCATTTTTCCCTCCTGTTGGAATATTCGTAATCTGATTATTAGGTTGTACTGGCTGTTTCTGTGCATTGTCAGTTGTATCTTTTTGTGGATTAGTGACATCCTGCTTCTTAGAAATAGCAGTAACATCACTAGTATTGTCTTTTTTGTCTGCTTTAATGACGTTATTGTAAACATTATCGGGAATACTTTTCAGAATAGTAACTGCTGCTTGTTTTGCAATATCTTTGTTGGCTGTCTTTAAAACTGCTAAGGCTCGTTCTGGAATATGAATATTGCTTCTTCCATTGAGCTTATTAATAATATTACGTGCTCTGTCTAATCCATCTGGTTCATTAATATTCGCAATAACGTTAGCCTTAGAATTCCTATCATTATTAACGACGTCTTTTACTGTCTGTGTAGTTTTACCTACTTCGGTCTGCTCTTCCGCTTTCTCCGTTAAATAACGCTGTTTTTCACCATTTTGAACGTTTTGTACTGGCTGTTGCTGTACCTGCTGTGTGTTCTGTTCCGTCTGCACAGGAGCCACCTGCGTCACCTGCGGCTTTGCAAGACCGCCAAGTGGGGATGTGTTAGGTCTCGCTACCTGTATTGGTGTCTGCTGTTGTTCCGCTTTCTGCTGTGAAGCTGCTTCCTGCTTTGCCGCAACAGGTTTCTGTTCAGTCTGCTCCTGTGGTTTCTGTACCTGCTGAGTTTCTTCTGCGACTGGCTGTTCCATTTGTACATCAGTAACATCTTCAACGGGCTGCTGTGCCTGCACTCTTTCCTGTCTATTCTTCGCTTCCATATAAGCGTTCGGGTCAATGGCTCTAAGCACATCTCTGATAGCGTTAGTATCACCGTTGTTCGCTCTATCAAGAAGTGGCTGATTAACTTTCAAGAATCTGCTCTTAGTTTTATCGGCTAACTCTTCTGCGTTGCCACTAGGAGCCAGAGCGTGAATAATGTCCTGCGCTTTCTGAATAGCTTCTGTATCGGCGTCTTTCTTTCCAACGCCTTTAATAATATTTTTGATGTCATTCTTTATTGCACTTAACTCCTGCTTTGCTTGTTTAGCCTGTGCTTTCTTTTCGTTGTTCCGTTCTCTGACGGCATTTACTACGTTCTTTCTATCAAGGTTAGACAGAATATAGTAGGCGGCACCTGTGTCACCGTTTACTGCTTTATTCAATAATTCAGGAGAGAGCTTTGCGTTCCCTTCTGGAATATTTTGATTGATTGCGTCAATGTCAGCATTGTTATATGCTCTAGTGAGAATGTCTGGAAGGTCAGCCATTTTTTCTCTAGTAGTATCAACAAACTGAGACATTGCGTCGTTACGTTCGATAGGTTGCGGCTGTTCTTCCACTGGAGTTGTGATTGCGCTTGGCAGTACCGGTGCTTCCTGTGTAGTAACATCTGGCATAACAGGTACTACATTATTCTGTTGTGGAATTACAGTATCGCCAGTAATAGACGTAGCATTATCAGCCACTACGTTCGGCATAAGAGGCTGTTCTATTGGTACTTCATGTCCAATATAATCAGACAGGTCAGTGCTATCTGCCATGGCATTAGCAATACCCGTTGTCTGTATCAGGTCATTGTAGTCGCGTTTAGCTTCTACCGTCGGGCCAAGAGAATCAATATTGTTGTACAAATAGCGTCCTGCGCCACGTACACCGGCTACACCCACACCAGACACAAGTGTCGGCAAGAATGCAGAGTTGAAAGAGTTAGCTTCTGCGTCAGTAAAGTTATCCCAGCTGCCGTTAACAATATCACGGAAGAAACTACCAGCGTCTGCACGGTCATCATCAAACTTATTAGCCATGGCGTCCTGTACACGCTGTTGCCATGCTTCCTGAAAGCCTTCACCAAATGCGTTTGCAACTCTATTACCAACGAAGTCGATAGGTTTACTAGCCGTAGACAGACCGTATGCAGCTCGCCCAAGCATTGTGTCTGCACGTGCAGCATCACCAAGTACTGCACCAGCTACCTTGCCACCGTTAGACGCAAGAGCATCAGCAAGACCAGCTTTTGCAAGACCTTTGCCAGCAAGAGAGAACAAACCGCCAGTAGCGCCAGTAGCTACATCAATCGCAGTGTCCATGAAAGAAGAACCAATAAGTTCTGCGTTCTTGTATGGGTCGCCTGTAAAGCTATCCCACGCTGACTGGTCAATAGTGCCATCGTATACGGTGCCAGTCGGTCTCTGACCAGCTTCAATCTGAGATTCGATGTTATCTCTCTTAGCATCCATGTAGTTCTGTCCGAAGTTAGCACCAACTTCAAGACCGGCACTACCTAAGATACCAAGAGCAGGAAGAACCATTCCACCGCCAGAGGCTAATGCTGCACCCGCTAACATGCCTGGCGCAGAAGAGCCAAGCATAACACCAGCGTCGCTAGAAAGACCATGTGGGTCAATTAAGTATCCAAGAGACCAACGTGATTTATCTGGGTTATTGTCATAATCATTAGCCCAGTCAGAATATCTTGCCGCCTGTCTTGTCAGGTCGCCACCGACACCTGCTAACCATGGACTATCTGCTACTACCCCAGCAGCAGTTAAAGCCCCACCGAGCGTAGACTCGGCAGAGCTTGTAAAACTGTCCCAAAAACTTCCAATGAACCCTTGGTCCGGGTCACGTTCAGACGGAACCCAACCAAGAGCCAGCTTATCTTGGTATTGTCTGTCTGCCTGGTCTAACGCAGCAGCGAGCTGTGCCCCTGGCTGATAATTATTAAACCTTACTGCCATGCAACCTCCTTCATATATTAAAAGAATCTATTGACAATTTGTCCTTGTGATACCATGTTTTCTGTTGCGTTCGTAGAGTTCTGTACATCTCCTAATGTTACGGCCTTTCCGTCCGCAGTAGTACCAACTACCGTGTTCATGAACGTATTGAGCAGTCCCTGATTTACATTATTTTGTGCTTCTTGGTCTGCTGGGTTTGTGCCAGCTGGATGCGACATCTCCTCAGACTGAGAAATAATCGACGCGGCAACGTTATCAAACAGTTCGTTAGCTGTGCCCCTCTTACCAATCTGCTCCATCATCATGCCATAATCTGCAATCTTCTTCAGTGCAGTCTGTGTGGCAAGGTTACGAGCTTCAGTAGTAGAACTTGGGTTCCAGATAATATTCTGAGCTTGTTTGAACTCTGGGCTATTTACTAACTTATCAACGTTATTCTTGATACTATCTTCATCTTCCACTACGTATCCAATAGGAGAACCGCTACTACCAGAAGAAGCAGTACCACCTTTTCCTTTACTATAAGAACCGCCACTGAGAATAGCTGCGACCTTCGCTTTGTCGAGTTCGTATTGCCTATCCTTATTTGCTTGGTCTTGCATTGCTTTGTACGCACTGTTGTTGAGCTGCATCTGCTGTCCAACCATTGCACCAATATCTGCAAGTTTCTTACTGTTCGGGTCAAATTGTACACCCGTAAGAGCTGCACCAAGTTTAGCGAGAATAGAAATGTTAGCCGTGTTGTTGCTCTTTGCAATTTGGTCAGCGAACTGCGCTGCCATTGTTTTCTGCATGTTCTTGTTGTCGATGCCAGCACCAGTACGAACAGCGTCGGCAGACATTTTATTAATTAAGTTAAAGAAATTCTGATTGCGGTTATGGGCACCCATAGCTGCCGCAGTAATTTCTGGTGCCTGTCTCTGTAAATAGTCGTTGAAAACTCTCTGGTCTGGGTTGATGGTCGGCTGATTCATCATCTTGTTGATGAAATCCATTGGCAGCTTTTCGTTATAGTCATTGAACTTACCGCCAGCTTTTAGGAAAGCGCCAATCAGATTTGTCTGATAAGGAGAACCGTTATTAGAAATAGAGTCTGGCTTTGTGCCAAGCATGTTCATTACGTCTGATGTATATTGTCTAATAGTTGTTCCGTTACCATCAGCAAAATCTTCATTGCCAACATTGCCTTCACCACCAAGCCATGCTTGAATAGCTCCGACTGTGCCGTATTTGCTTCTGAGGTCATGAATATGTGCACGGGCGATAGCCGTTTGGTTCTCGGGGGACCAGTCAGAACCGTCTAAACCATTTTGTTCTGCAACTGCCGCATACGTATCTGGACTGAATTGCCATGGACCTCTCATGCCATATTGGTTGGTTAAGTCCCAGGTGTTCTCTTGCCCACCGCTTTCTTTCTGAGCGATAGCAGCCAGTACGTCGTCGTCGGAGTATTGCTGTCCCTCGTCAAAGAAATCTGTAGCTGCCATTAGAGTAATCCTCCGTATCCAATATTATGGGCGAAAGACCTGGTGTAGTCACCTACCCGATACCCCATAGGCTGTGCCAAAGAAAAGTTCTGCCAATTAGACATTGGATTCTGCATCGTAGTCTGCGCACCTTGTGCACCAGCTGCATTGTTTCCACTGGTAGCGTCATGGATACCTTGATATGCACCATACAGCTGTCCAAGCCCGCCGAGCTGACTAAGGCCGTAGTTCTTAGCGCCACTCAATGCACCAGCCCAGCCAGAGCCACCCGTAGCTGCACCGATGATAGCACCTTTAATCATAGAACCAAGAAGTCCAGGCCCTTTATTAGCAGCCTCCATCCCTTTGTTTACAGCTTCCTGCGTAGCTTTCTGCCCTTCTTCCTGAGATGCTTTACTCAGCGTGCTATCTCTAGTCGGAAGGTTAGTCTGGTCTACCTGTGTAGCGCTTTGCATCAACTGACCTGCATCTGGTGTCGCGACGTTGTTAGTAAGTGGCTGACCAGTGAACGGGTTTGTCATAGGGTAGTCACCCACGGTAGGGAACAGTCCTGGGGCAGGGTCTCCAATAGTCGGAGTAGACAATGTACTTTGGTTTGGATTCGGGTAAAATTTATTTGGATTATAACCCTCATACGGGTTTTCGTTATATTCCTTCAGCGTATGCTGCTGCGCATAGCCCATGTTAGCGTGTTCACCGAACCTATCTTTCCAGGAGTTCGTATTAGTCACAATGTCAGCGAGTTTATTATTATCAATGTTAGTAATGCCATGGTCTGCAAGCAGCCCCATAACACGTGGGTCAGCCTTTAATTTATCGACATCGTACGCTCCATCGTCGTTACGATACTGCCCAATACCATTAAGAATGGCATTTGCGTTTTTAAGTCCAGCAGCCACGTCGGTATCATAGCGAATCTTTGCGTCGTCTCGGTTATGTCTTCCTTGCATAAACAGACCAATAAGCCCGCTCTTTCCATCACCACCATTGGCTGCGTTAAGAGCATTAGCGACCTGCGTGAGGAAACCGTCTCCACTACCAGAGAGCAACCCACCAAGTCCACCCAGCGGCCCGTGAGATACTTCCCAGTTGTGAGTAACAGGAGCAACAATCATTTATATATCACCTCTCTTAGAATAATCCAGTCTTAGACCGAGTGTTTGTGTTAGTCGCAATGTACGATGCGTTATTGTATACGTTACCAACGGAGTTAAGCGTATTATTGCCAGAAGTATTCACGCCACTAGCAAGAGCGAGCCACTGTGCAGGCAAGTACATACTGTTCGCCTGAGTAGAGGAGTTAAGATTGTACTTATCGTTAGCGTTCTGAACCTGCGAGTTGATGAGATTAAGGTTCTGACCAAGCGTGTTGTTGGTAAGATTAGCAGCTTGATTAAGGTTGTTAGCGTAATCCTGTGCCATCTGATTAGACAGGTTCTTCTGAATCTGATTGTTGGCACTATTCAGTGCAGAAGAGTTAATTACGCCACGACTAGCAAGGTCGTTAAGTCCTGCACCCATGCTGGTTTTGTACATATTGTTGTACACCGTTTGCATGTTCTGCAGATACTGTTGCGGTAATTGACCATTACTAATCTGGTCTAACTGGTTGGTGTATCTATTCAGTCCCTGAATCTGGCTACTAGCATTGTTCAGGGTGTTTGCCATGTCGTTATGCGCTGCGTTCCAGTCTGGCTGATACACATTATCAATCGAACTATTGGATTTATTGATAAGTTTATCGACAGCTGGCTGAATACTTTGCATATATCGAGTCTGAGCCGCAATAAGGTTCTTTTCTTCCTGCGATAGTTCTCTTTGTTTTACTTCCTGAGAGGAAGAAGATTTAGAGTGTCCACCACCCATTAGTTCACGTCCTTTCTGATGGTAGCGTATCCATCTTGCATAGCGATAAACTGGCTATGTGTCAATCGTGTGTACGCTTTGTAATTCCTATTTGTAAATGTATAGCACGTTTTGATATTTAAGATACGACAGATAGTACAAACGTATTCCCAAATCGCTTGCCATTTGCAATTAGATGGCCCAATCTGCAAATACTTATCGTAAATATTAAACAAGAAGAAACTACCGTCGTCCCAAAACTTAACATACTTAAACTTCTTACATTCTTCGCTTAATGTTTCTCCAGTCTTTTTCTCATACCGTTTAATTTTAGCTGGTAGTTTCTTCTTGTCAAAATCAACGGGAGTTAATTGCGTCAGCGAGAGAAGTCCACTGTCCTGTGTTTCCATTATTTCTAGCCCCACTTCCATCTACGCTTTGAATAACTGTCGCAGATAAATGTTCAAGGTTAATACGATTAGTCGTGGATAAGGAATATTGTAACGTCTCTCCACGAATCTGTGAGCGGACGTGTTTAGTTGTCGTGTTCGAGTCAAGCGTAGCAAACACATTACCGTTGCACGAAACAACTGTATTATCATTACCCATACTTGTGCTGATATTCACGTTATTGATATGAGAGTTTAACAAGTCATAATCATGAATAACCCTAGAAGTATAAGATTGATTGATAGGTGTCGTATTAAAGTCCTGAACGATATTGTCGTTTAGATATGCCAAGAAGCCCTGACCGTCGTGTTCACCACACGTAAGTACACCGTTCTGGGTTTCTGTCATATCATTTACTGTAATGTTACTAAAGTTCCATTTAGTAAATGCACCTAGGTTATAGTGAAACACGTAGATGTCATCGTAGTTATTCTTAGCGATTACCATCTGACGCCTATCTCGAAGGTCTGAAATCCACGGGTTAGATACACCATCCATAATACTTGGGTTACATTTCTGCCCGAACTCTTCGGTACTATAGTTACCATAAGTAGCACTGTTGGTTAGCTTACGCAATCCTTGTGTAGATACAAATGCGATGTCGTTTGCAAATGGAACAATAGCATTAGCCCCTACAGCGTCAGAGTTTGTACCAACCAATGAGATATACCAGTTCGGGGCTTCACCAGAAATAGTGTATACATTACCAGACGTTTTGAATACGACAATATCGGTAGACATTGGCACAATAGTCAAGAACTTACCAGCGTCATCGGCACCTACATTCTGGATATACTTGGCTGACGATTCGTCATCTGGGTCGTCATAGTCAATACCAATAGCTTTTTCACTAAGGGCATCACCAACAGCGGAGTAATAAATCGTGTCATCGCCACCAGCTGCACATACTAATCGCCCAGACTTGTAGTACAATACGTCTACGTTTGGACTATTGTTAAGTATACCACCAGCAACACTAGAGCCATCAAGCGTTACCAGTTTATTACGCTGCGATACCAGCCACGGAGGTGGCTGCATTAAGTACGCCTGTAGCTTACGTCCACTAGCAAAGAACACATTGCCACCGAAGTTCAAACACTTTGGTTTGTCGATAGTTCCGCTAGTTTTACCAAGCACAGTAATGTTACCAGCACCGTTCAACATCTTAATAGTTTTCTTCTGTCCGTTTCGACCAACGAAGAAGAAGGTAATACGGGTAGATGCATCGTACCATAGACAAGTGATAGGCTCTGTCTCTGTGTCGATTGGGTTATCAATAGCTGGTCTTGTACAGAACTTACCTGAGTAAAAATTAAATTGGAAGTTAGTGGCATCAACACATTCGTTATCGGCGATTTTATCTGGCTCTCTCGAGATGTTAATGCCACCCGTATTATCGCTAAACTCAAGCTGCTGTTTAGCTTCATGTTTACGTACTTGATATGCCATATATCACCTACAGTAATTTGTAAAACAATCCGATGAAGTCTTTATTGCCAACAACACTGACATTATGATATTCAATGTCAATAGCTGGTTTGACTTTATCATCCAAGTAGACCAAGCCGATACTAGCGTTTACTGTTTTCGGCTTCAACCTTTTCAATTCTTTCTTCGATTCGGTCAAGGATTTCTGAAGTTGATTGTTCGATTCTTCGGCTTTCGTCAACGCCACTCTCGATTCGTCCAGTTGTTTCTTTAGCGTTGTCAACTCCTGCTTCTGCTTTTCCAATGTTACTAGCTGTTCCTTGTTGTTGCTCCTCAGCTGCGTCAAGTCTTGTTTGAAGTCTGTCCAATCTTTCTGACTGATAGTTATATCCGAAGCAGAAGCCACTGATGAAGCAGACAAGAGCAAGCACGAAGATAACAATAGCACGTTTAATTTCATTAGTCATACCATTCCTCTACGTCATAATAATCATTGCCAATTTTATAAGAATCCGAATACTGCCACATCTTAGCTGGACGTTCTGGATGTTCATCGTTCCAGTAGTTAGTGTTACTATAGTTAGCTACCCACAGCTGTACATAATCTGGTAGTGCACCGACATCAATGTCATCAGTCAGTCCATAGTATCCAGAGTACACACCGACTGGAACATCGTGCGTATACTCCGTGATTACATTCAGAAAAGCCATGATAATCTCTGCTCTTTCAAAAGGAGTTGCATCTGGCATATTAGATTCTTCCATATCGAACCAAATACCAAGAGACAGGTCAGCTCCCTCGTACTCGTCCAGCTTATCAACGAGAGCCATAGCTTCCTGTTCCGCACGGAGTTTATTTCGTGCGTGCGTAAAGCAATATACACCGACTGGTACACCTTGGTCAAGTGCATTGTTCATGTGCCTATCGAAGTCCTCGTCAATGTCAGTCCCTTCACTAATCTTGACGATTATTCCCTTGATTGGGTCTGGAGCCTCCTCGAGATTTGGATTCTCCCTCCACCCATTCACGTCGATTACTTTCATTTTTACCCTCCAAAAAATCTGGTACTTTATTACCATCGTTATCAGTTTTAATTTTTAAGAACATCAGTAATGCAGCCATCGCAGCGGGTGAACACATGAGCGTACCCAATGCAATTAAATCGGACAACACTACTTTTCCCAGCACAAACCACATCCACAACCAAGCCACGTTATATACCACGAAGAGATATACGTAAGCCCACAGGATTACATTCACCCACCGATAGTTCTTAGGTGTCTTGCCAACGTCAATGGTGCGTTTGATTGCTTGCCTTAGCGTATTCAGAATGTTCATTGTCGTCCCTCTAGTTTATGAACCTCTGTCTCAAGAGCGTCAAGACGAGTCTTGTTAATTGAATGTGCCTCTTCCAGTCTAGCAATACGTTTATCCAAACCGCGTCTATCCACAGCGCTGCGCTCAAGTTCCTTGCGAAGTTCTTCCAGTAAGTTGTTATTCTGTGCAATAGCCGTCTTCAATGGGCTAAGTACAACAAAATTAAATGCTCCGCTGACGAACGTAGCAATAGAGAGCACAGCTAAAATATCGTCCCAAATAAGCATAGTCCTCCTTACGTCCCTTCTGTCTTCGATACATACAGACCGTCGGCAGTAGAACGAGTAATATATCCAGAATCGTTAGTTAATTGAGATACCTTTGTTGGTACAGCAGGTACAGCTGGGATATCTGTTTTCTTTGCGTACATAGCCAGTGCACTATTTAATTCATTAGATGTAACATACTGCGTACTTGACGTAGGCGATGTCTCGTAGTTAATGATAGCAGCCACATACCTAGAATCGCCAATAGTTACTGGATATACGTTCATAATTTTATATCCAGAACCAACCAATGTAGTAATCCTATCGTTGATTGCCTGGGCTAGAGTATCTGTTTTCTGTGCTGTTACACAGTCTACCTTATACATATTACCTCCTTTAATGTAAATAAAAAAGGGGGCGTTACCGCCCCCTAAATTGTGTGTTATGTCGTAGCCGTTGGAGTTGCATACGGGTTAGCTACCGTATACGCTGGCTGAGGAAATGGTCTCAGCTGATTAACAATCATGGCAGTCTGTGCACACTGCCCGACATTAAACTGAGCGGCCTGCAGTTCTCTATCTTTTTCTGCCAGCTTATCACGAAGTTCCTGCATGGTGTTTGCAGTAATCAGAGCACGAGTCTTCTCTGCCTCTTCGTGAATAGCGCTTGTAATAGTGCAGGTATTCTGATAGTTCTCTGCCTTCACAGAATCAATGTTGCGATTGGTTTCGCAGCAGCACTGTTGCTGTGCAAATCTATTCTCTGCAAGCTGGCTACCAAGGTCGTAGTTACCCTGCATGATAGTCTTTTCCAGTCCAGCGCGAGTGTTCAAAATAGAGTTATTAAGAGCAAACGTAGAATCAGAAAGCCCATAAGTAACGCCGCGAATCTGTCCCATTTCGTCCTGATGATTAAACCCTGCTTGCATCTCTGCCTGAGTAAGACCGCTGCCACGGTTCCCCCAACCGAAGCCACCGCCACCCATAAGAGCAAAGATAGCAATCATCCACATAAACCACATGCCACCGCCATTACAGCCAAAACCGTCTCCGTATCCGCCATTGACAGGCATTACGGGCGTAATCCCAGTACCTTCCATAAGCATACCTCCTAAAAGTAGAACAAAGGTTGGAATTTTATATAAACCCTAGCTAGAGGTTTAAGCCATACTGCGATAAAAACTGATTAAGCTGTTCCTTACTCATCCCAGCGCTGTTACCTAGGTTCTGTACAATGCCAGCAAGTTCTTCAGGAGACTTGCCTTGACACATGTCGAATACTCGTTTGGCGATGGGGTCAGACTGCACTCGGCTCATGAACTGGTTGTACATCACCTGCTGGGGATTCATTGGCTGCTGTTGATACATTTACATCCGCTCCTTTCATCTGAGCAACAATACTTTCAAGGTTCGCAATCCGTTCCTCGATTGTTTTGTTATTAGATGGAGTTTCATGCAGAACGTATTTGCGAATCACAGCCTTGCCATTCATATCAATAAACTTAGTGCAAATAGCACTGTTATCATTCAGCACGAAATACGATACACGTCCGTCCAGTGGAATACGGCAAGCAGAAACCGCGTCTACATTAGGGACACGCTGGATGACCTCGTAACCATAATTAGCATTTGGATAAACATAACTATCAAAGTACATATTACCACTCCTTTCTTATACCTTCTCTATTGATATAAGAATTAGATGGTGGCTACGTACTGTTTGAACAGTTTACCTTCTGGCATGTCGGGGTCATCCCAATAGAGGGCTTTAGCTACTGCGATATACTTTTCGGGGTCTTTGCCTAAGACGTTAGAGAGGTCGCTATACAGCATGTTAATCGCGTAATACAAATCTGCAGGATGTTCGATGTTACGTTTCTTTGCTTCCTCCTCCACTTCTGCAAACGTCCAGTGCGGGCCAGTAGTACCATCAACGTTCTCCATGTGGGCTACCGCTTTGATAGCGATATCGTTATCAAAGTACGGGCCGCAGTCCAGTTCGTGCAGTTTAAGCAACAGATGTTTTGCCTTCGGGTCTGCGGTTTCCAAAGTAAGACTATCCAAGTATTCACAGATAGCATTATGCAATTCGCGAGTCTTCGTACCGTCCAAGGCATCTGAAGACATATCAAGATATTCCCTAGCAGTAAGCATATTAGTCCCCCTTATATATTAAGAAATTTTAGATACATCAATCTTCTGATTCTCAAATTTCTTGTATGCGTCAAGATATACTTCTTTCTTGTCACCGTTGTATGTAACTTCATAGTACATACCGTCTGGCAAGGTAGTTGACAGCAGTGCCTTCCAGTTCTGCAACGTTTTGCAGAACCAAACAATATAAACATCATCTAACGTAATCTGTACATTGTCTGTTTTATCAATATGTTTATTTGCGTAATTCAAAACAATTTCTTTTGCAGTTTGCTGGTAGTTCATAAACTATCTCCTTATGTTGTTAATAATCGGTAACGTCTGGCTTATACGTATTGATTTCAGGAGACCAGTCTACATAAAAGACTAGACTTGAAGCATATTAGTCCCCCTTATATATTATAATGGTTCACATCCACCGAGTGCTTATTTATCTCTGGCGACCATTCTACAGTGACAAAGCCAGGAAGATCATTTGTTTCTTCCATATAGTATGTGATTTCCCCATGGGGGTGGCATACAACTCGAAACTCATAGGTTTCTCCATCAATGTCATCACGAAACTCTTCGTCGTACCATAATCCGTGTGTTGTATTCGGAGTAACGCCTACATAATCATCAATGTATCTATTATACATATGAAGAACTGTTATTCCTGTTGGAACCGTAAAATTTACAATATCGAAACCTACTTGTATGCTTCCTGTCGGTACATTAACTTGTGCTGCCGTTGCAGTAAACGATGTATTATTTGTAAATGTTCCTGATTTCATATTTACCTCTTTTATAACTATAGTAATGTGTATGTAACTTTTATCTGCTCATTGTCCTCAATTCCAATCGCGTTGTCACTGGCCGTATTGTCGTAGAGATCAGGGCCAGACTGGTGAGTCAGGCTGTAGTCCTCCCCTTTAATGTGTAAGATGCATTTACGGTTTGCCTCTAATGAAAGTCCAGAAAAACCCTCGCTCGCGCCGGCATCGCCATAGCCATAATCCATCATCTCTATAATTTTGAATCCATCAATCTCCTGTGGCGTTATATCCCCTGCTTTAATATTCTCGTCAGCATACGTGACCCCGAAACCACAAGACCAGTACCCTACTTCTATGCCATCCTCATCGGTGTCGTATCCTACATGATATTTCGCCGTTACTATAAAGGCTTTTTCTTTTTCGATTGCTCCACTAGCACTAAACGTCATATCGCTGTTAATTACCCCCCCCGTCGAAACGTTCAGCGTCCCTGCTGTATAGCCATCAGCAGCGATAACTTCTGCTTCATATGCCGTACCCTTGGGAATCTTAAAGGAGGATGTATGGTCTGTGCCACCATTTTTTCTTGGAGTGTATACATGGATTGTCTGATTGGCACTTTGCGTAATTGTTACATTTACATAAGTTACGGCTTCTTTCCATGCGGCATATGTAACGCCATTTTTCTCTACTCTCAAGTGAGTTGCGTTAGCATCAGTAGTGCTTCCCAGTTTTACGTACCCTTTTGTTCCATCAACTTCAAGGGCTAGATAAGGACTACCACCCACTTCTTCTGGGGTTGTATAAATGTCACAGGTCTCTTCCGTTCCGCCTGTTTTTAGAATGTGAAGTTTCTTAGTAAGTGTTCCCATCGCGTCCTCCTAGTCCACCCATATTTGTTTACCATCAATATCCAACACGGTATCGTGGTCAAGCGTTTTCAGTTTATCTAGCTCTACATGCAAACGGTCGCGTTGGAGTTCAATGGTATGATACTCATCGGCGGTATATCCGCCTAGCCAATGTATAATGTATTTCTTTAAGCTATCCATATTTTACCTCCAGGGATGGTTAAGGATGTGGATACCTCAACATTAGTGGCCGTTACTACCCCAGTGAAAGCTGGAGAGGCTTTTGGTGCGTACGTACTATCAAGTTGTCCTTCGAAGCTATTGAATAATGTATCAATGTAACATCTCCATAAATGGGTACCGGCTTGATTTACCATCGGAAGCCACCCGGAACCAAATTGGCTTTCGCCTGCCTCAGCAAGCACATCCTTATAATCAATGCACCTATTGAATTTACTGTTGATTACTTTGTTTTGCACTGGGTTGGTACTCGTACCAGATAATGCATCATCTACAGTTATGCTATTATCTGTAATATCAGCTTTAGTAGCAATTTCATTGTTTTTATACGTAGCAGTACCAGTGAAAGAAACTGGAGCAGTGAACTCTGCCTTGACTGTATTGACCTTTACTCCACCATTAAATTCAACAACTCCATTGTGTGTTACATTTCCGCTAAAAGATAACTTACCATGGAACAAGTTGTCAGCAAATCTACGTAAATTATTTGTAGAAATCCAACTCATATAACCTCCTTATATGTTAAAAAGTGCGTCGATTTCTTCATCTGTTGCAGAGTCAATCGCAAATGTACCACCGTAGTTATCCCATCCAGAACCGTTCCATACTACGTTATCGCCAGCTTTAATCGGAACCCCATCGGAGTCGGAGCCCCCTGCCGCAGTAATGTTATACATATCTCCCAGTTTATTCTCTGTAGCTGTTGGCAAGTAAGCGAATGCAGCAACAGTACCTTTGTAACGAACTGCCTGAGAAATATCGGACTTTTTAGCGTAGTCATCCAATGTGGTAGACAAAGAAGTCTTAGATACATAAGTGTTGGCAGCATTGACTTTAGTCTCAAACTGAGTGAGGTCAACGTTACCTTGTACCGCATTAAGCACACCATCTACCATCTGCAGATTAGCACCAATTTTAATACCACCAGACACTGTGGCGGAGGCTACTGGCAATTTGTAATTGTTAGCGCCAGCCTCTACCCCAGCAAGTTTTGTTTTTTCCTCTGTGGTATAATCCTCTGTAGACAGCTGCTTACCCTCTACCTTATCGACTTTTGTGGCTAAATCAATAGTAGCAGAATCTTTTGTGTAATATTTGCTGTCAGCATCTGCAGTTCTCTGATATGAAGACAGGTCAACAGACATTACGCCATCTTCACTAACCGCGACGTTACCCCCACTCTTAACACCGCCAAGCGTGGTAGAATCTGCAGTTGGGAGTACGTACAAGTTTGCGCCAGCGGTAATACCAGCC
>ERZ1023884.14-NODE-14-length-76672-cov-77.810551_pt1 | contig 76672 bp, 80 predicted proteins | sample MGYA00380394_ERZ1023884 | MGnify/ENA primary metagenome ERZ1023884 (study PRJEB33179, sample SAMN07449001) | human gut metagenome | biome: Human-gut; feature: Human associated habitat; material: Faeces | host: Homo sapiens | place: India: Bhopal | collected... | reverse complement strand
TCATGGAAAGATTTGAGCGTGTCTGCTTTCTTAAATGGCAGATTTGGTGGAAAGATGCGTATGCCATCCTTCAATTATACGACGCTTGACATCTCTGGCATGCGCACCAACCTCACTCAGCAGGTGAGTGACGTGATGGATCAAGATGGGCATGTCATCAGTAATCCTTCCCATATGTTGCCGCTTCCTACAGTGGATGCAGAGGGTAATGCATTGGGTAAGTACGACTACATGTATTGGAGTTTCTATTTCAATAATATGGACATCAATATTGAGAAGGCTGACTACATCTATCTGAATGAGATAGATCTCAACTACAGTTTGCCGAAGTCGCTCTTCTCGGGCAAGAAGTGGATCAGGAGCATTGATGTGTTTGGAAAGTTGGAGAATGTTGGACTCATCTGGACTGCCAATTCCAAGCACTATCATCCTCAATATCTGCCAGGCAGCTGGGAACCTCAGCTCACCTTTACGCTCGGAGCGAATGTGAAATTCTAACAACTTCTCATGGAGTTATACTGTAAACATAGTAAAAAAGATAGGAATCATGAAGAAAATAATATATTTAGCAGCATTCTGTGCCTTCCTTCTTACCTCGTGCAACGACTATCTCGACACGGTTCAGAACAAGGGCAATGATGAGGTGTTGAGTAGTAGCAAGCAGGTAGAGGCTCTCTTTGGCAACAGTAGGACTTTCAACACGCCTGCGGGTCTCAATACGGCTGCATCAGATGATTATGGCATGACCATTGAATTGAACGACATGTTGGGATATGTAGATGAGAATTTGCTCAATGGAATGACATGGAACGTTCAAGATGTGGCTGCTTCCCAGTATGGTGACCAGACTTGGGAAGCAGAATACAATAAGATATTCACGGCCAACCTTGTCATCTCCCAGATTGGTGAAATCAAGGATCTCACGGAGGCTAACCGCACGGAATATCTGGCGCAGGCTCATCTCATGAGAGCCACTGCCATGTGGAATCTCGTCAATACCTACTGCATGCCTTATTCCCGGGAGACAGCCAGTGAGCCTGGTCTGCCTCTCAAGACCTCTACCAGTTATGAGGAAAACGTAGCCCGTTCTACCTTGCAGCAGACTTATGATTTTATTCTGGCTGATTTAGAGGAGGCCTTGAAGACTGCCAATACGGGTATTGCAGATAATAGAAGATGGGCAGTGAGCAAGCCGGCAGTGGAGGCGCTGATGGCCCGGTATTATCTCTTCACACAGGATTATGAGCAGGCTGCCAAATATGCCAGCGAAGCGCTCAAGTGTGGTGATGCAGAGCTGGTTGACTACAATGATTTGCCATTCAGACCGTCTGATGTCTCTCTGGAAGGACAGGTAGAGACCGTCAACTACTCGTCTCTTTACCGTTATGGCGACAATCAGGTGGCCAATTTTAAGGAGAACTATCTCTCACAGTATTATACCGTAGAGCAAGTCTTGGTTCCATCTGAAAGTCTCATGCAGCTGTATGATCAGGCTACGGACTTGCGCTTTAGGCATTTTTTCAACAAATATGCGCTCTGGGAGCAGGGTATAGGTGGTTACGGTGAGGATATTGTCTATAACAAGTTCAAGGAGCGTATTCAGGCAGGGCCTACGGTAGCGGAAATGCTTCTCACGGAGGCAGAGGCACTGGCGCGCAGCGGAAAATGGCAGGAGGCTATGGTCTTAGTCAACAAGTTGCGCGTGGCCCGTATTGACCGGACAGCTGAGGATATTATGCTGGAGGCAGGAAGTCAGCAGGAGGCTGTAGAGAAGATCCTGGAGGAGCGTCATCGCGAGATGCCTTTCATCATGCGCTGGTTTGATATCCGCCGTCTGGCTTTCAATGAGACCAGTTATGATGATGTAACCGTAGAGCGTGACTTCTATCAGGTAAGCGACAATGCTGTCAACGATGATGTGGTTTCTCATTACGTATTGCCTGTGAAGTCGAAGCGTTATGCCCAGCCTATTGTTTATACCGAGATAGCTCGCAGCAATCATCAGATAGAGCAGAATGCATATGATGACAATAGTGTAGTTGTCACCTCACAGAGTCTGGATTCCGGTGAAGAAGGGGATGATGGATCTGAAGAAGGTGAGGAATATTAAAATTTTGGAATTATGAAAATCAATCAATATATCTCTCTAGGCAGGTGTATAGGCATGGTGGTAGCTTTTATCACCATGCCGGCCTCTGCCGCTACTGGTCAGGGAATCAGTGAGAAGGAATATAAGCTGGATTCGTTGGAGACGCTTGTAGACAGTTTGATGCCAAAGGTGGATACTCAGGATGCAAAGGAACTTTTCCGGGTGTATTTTGCCACCATTGACAGGGCTGTGAAGCCGAAAGAGTGGGCAGACCGGATGAAAGCGGATGTTATGTCGAATATGTTTGATCAGTATTCTACGGATGACCAGGGGGAAATTTATCGTCTTTATCAGGAAAATTCCCTTCATGCTGCAGACAGTTTGCGCAGCAGGGTAAAGTGTCACTATGATGCGATGATCAAGAAGTATGGTCATCTTTTTCCCGGGAGACCAGCTCCCAATCTTACGTTTACAGACACAGACGGGAAAGCTCTCAGCCTGCAATCCTTCAAGGGGCAGCTGCTTTTGGTGGATATCTGGGGCACGTGGTGTGCTCCTTGCATAGAAGAAATGCCTTATCTTGCCAAGCTGCAGGATGAATATGCAGCGAGGAAAGATGTGCGTATCATGAGCATAGCCTGTGACAAGAAGGCAGAAAGGTGGAAGGCCTACCTGGCCAAGCATCCTACATCATGGCATCAGTATCTCGTCACTGATGCGGGCAACAAAATGCTGGATGAGATGTATTTCTGTGAAGGAATTCCTCGCTTCATCATCATCGGGAGAGATGGTAACATCATATCTGCTGATGCTTTGCGCCCGTCGGAAAAGTCTTTCTCTGAATATTTCAGGAAAATCGTCAATCAATAAAGTAAATCTGGTATGAAACAACGTTTATGTACTTTTTTAGTTTTGGCTAGTCTGGCTCTTGCTGCATCTGCCTCCATTCATCTGAAAGGTAAGGTCGTGAATTATTCCGGCGGTAATGTCATGCTTATCCAGACTTCCGATACGGACATGCAGAATGATACGCTGCAGATAGCCGGGGATGGCAGTTTTGAAAAGGAAATCAAACTGCTTTCTCCTGGTATTGCCTATTTGGGAATAGAAGACAGGAAAGCCTTCTGTCAGGTATTCCTGGAGGATGGTATGAAGATGGTGGTGAATATCACGGAGGGCAAGGTGAGTAAGCATGCAGAAGATGGGAATCATGGTGTTGTCTTTGATTACGCGGGTGACAACAAGGATTGTTTCGATTACCTTCAGAGTCATGATGTTTTCGATATAGTGGAACGTTGGCCGTTTGAGCGTCTTGATACCATTTCCTTCGCTTCCTATCGCAGGTTGTGGACGGCAGACGTGGAAGCGTATAAGGTGGATGTCAACCGGGTAAAGAGTCTGGCTTTCCGCAGGATGATGAATGAGCAGTTGGATTACACCATTTCCTCAGAGCTGTTCCGCTGGGTCTGGTCTGACAACAGGAGTCATGCCTTGGACAGGGATTTTGTGGCTTGGGTAGAATCCACGGATCATAATGATATGGAGAATCTGGAATTCTGTTCCAGCTATCTCCGCTGGTATGGAAAAGCCCATCCTTTAAAAGAAGAAAAGGGTGGGTCGTTTACCATTCTTACCAAGGCCTTCCAGAATCAGGAAATCATCAACAGATTTGCTGATGACATGATTCTTTCTATTCTCAAGGGGGCACCTGAGGATATGGATGAGGAATTGGCTGCTTACAGGAAAGTGTCCACCAATAGGAAAGGTTGGGAAGAAGCTGACAAGGTTTATGCTCATTATGTGAAACTGAAGAAAGGCAGTTTGGCGGCTGACTTTACGATGACAGACAAAGATGGCAAGGTTTTCTCACTGAAGGATTTCAGGGGGAAGGCACTTTTTATCGACTGTTGGGCTACATGGTGCGGTCCTTGCTGCGGTGAGATTCCCTACATGGAGAAACTCCATGAGCACTTTAAGAACAGCAAGGATGTTGAACTCATCAGCATTTCGCTGGATTCCAACAAGAAGAAATGGCTTCAGAAGTTGAAGGAAGACAAGCCAAAATGGCGTCAGTTTATTTGTCCAGACAACTTCAAATCACAGCTATGTCAGAATTATGATATTGATGCCATCCCTAGATTCCTGTTTTTTGACAAGGAGGGCAGAATCATTTCGCTCGATGCGAAGCGTCCTTCTGAGCAGGATATCATCAGGTATATTGATGAAAATCTGAAATAGATAGATGGCAAGGTTTGATGATATGTCAGATATTCTGATAATCAGCTGATTTATAGATAAGAAAGGTGAGCCTGGATTTTTGACGGGCTCACTTTTTTTACAGCTGCAGTGCTTGAGAGAGATATGAGTTGATCGTCTACTGCCTTTGTCCTCTTTCTTTTCCAATAATGCCTTGCCTTTTTCTGTAACTATATTTTTGTCCAGGGTGTTTAGGGGGTATTGTTGCTCAACATAGCCTTCTTCCATTGTAGAATTTAAATATTTATATAACAGCGCCAAGATAACAGCCTTAGATTCCTCAAGATAATAGCAGTAAGATTTACCAAACAAGTTGTCGACACAGGACTTTAAAATTTTGCTTTTGCCAAAATAGTCTTCATCTCAGCGCGTTGCTTTGAGAAATCTATGCTACCACGCTTCTTCAATGTTTCTTCAGCTTTTTCTCTGAAAGCTAAAGCTTCATCACCTGTCAGCATTGGGATACCATTAATTGCTAATGCCATAATCTTATCTCCTATTATTTGGTTTATATAACTTTTGTCGCAAAAATACGTTTTTTCTTTGAAACCACCAAGAAAATCAAAAGAAATCTGCAACTCATCAGCCAATTACCCCAAAATCATCAGTAAACAGTAACCTATAAACTATTAATCTTTATTAATTATACATAGAGATATACCATATATATGAAATATATTATGTATCTTTGCACCAAAGTAGAACCATTTAAATAAATACACTTATGAGTACAGTTTCAGTAACACCTTCTAAAAGAAAGATCATTGACTTAAAAGATGATACTTTTAAGACTCTATCCATTATGGCTATTCAGAAGGGAACCAACCTCAAAAACTATATTGAGGATATACTCAATGGCATAGCCGAAGATTACGAAGACGCAAAGCTCTATGCTAAATTAAGAAAAGAGCAGCCAGAGGGTCTCATCCGTGCCAACAAAGAAGAACAAGAAGATTTTGAAAAGTGGTTAGGCGTATGAATGTCGAATTTTCCAAAGCCTTTGTCAAAGCTTCCAAACGTCTTTCAGGCAAGATGCTCGATTCTTTAAGACGTACGATAGTAGAAGTTAAAGCAGCCAAAGGTATTCAAGATATCTCTGACTGCAAGAAACTTGTTGGGTATCGTAATATATATAGAATTCGTTTAGGTGACTATAGAGCACTATTTACTCTAGAAATTGAGTTTTCTGGCGATACTATATTCTTTCAATATCTTGCTCCACGAGGCGAAGCCTATGGTAAAAAGATGAAAACAGAACTTAAACGAATAGACAAAGAATAATTATATTATTCAGTCTCCAATGTATCTAATTCAGGTATTCCAATTTACCTGTTGTTCAAATCTGGTTGCTTTTAAGTTTCAGGTTAACAAGAAGACTCAAAACCACATTTCTGTTTACCTTCAGGAATGTGGCTTTGAGTCTTTTTGTATTTTACTATTTGAGCGCAGTACAGATATATGAATGTACATTTACTGATACATATATTACCTATTTTTAGGTATTGTGAACAATTTAATTTTGTCGTATCTTTGCACCCAAAAAAATAAGTTAAAAGATTAGTATGAAACATATCCTGTTGCTTATGATGCTTTTTGAGGTTAGTCTGATGGGAAAGGCGCAATCTATGTCTGGCAAAGTTGTGGACAAAGATTCTCATGAAGCGATTATCGGTGCTGTCGTGTATGTGGGTAGTTCTCAGAAAGTGGCAGCTATCACTGATATTAACGGGCGATTTTCCATAGATGCAGCCAATGCAGGTAAATCTCTTAAGATTACTTATATAGGATACAAAAACTATTTAGGTAAGTTAAACCAGGCTCTCTATGAAATGGAACCGGAAATCAAGTCTGTGGGTGAAGTAGTGGTTACAGCTCAGGAGTCAAAGAGTCTGTCTTCTGCTTCTGTTATCGAGAAGCATGCCATGGAGCACCTGCAGCCTTCAAGTTTTACGGACATTCTCGAACTGTTGCCTGGTGGACGTTCCAAAGATCCTGATTTGAGTAGCCCTAATACGATTCGTATTCGGGAAGCCGGAAGTCCTTCAGGATATACTACCACTTCCCTCGGAACGAGTTTTGTAGTAGATGGAGCTCCCATCAGTACCAATGCCAATATGCAATATGTGGCTGGGTCTTGGGATGCAGCAACAACATCCAGAGAAAATATGAATGCCGGAGTGGATATGCGTAGCATCTCTACCGATGATATCGAGAAAGTAGAGGTGGTACGTGGCATTCCATCGGTAGAATATGGAGATTTGACAAGTGGTCTGGTGAAAATAGAACGTAGGAGAGGTGGAAATGACTGGAATGCCCGTTTGAAAGCAGATATGGGAAGCAAGCTCTTTTATCTTGCAAAAGGATTGGAATGGACTCCCCAGCAGATGACCCTCAATCTCAGTGTTGATTACCTCGATGCGAAGGCGGATCCAAGAAACCGGCTTGAAAATTACAGGAGACTGACGTTTTCTGCCCGGTTCGGAAAAACTTGGTTGACAGATTTTTACCGTTGGAAGATTTCATCCAATCTCGATTATACCGGTTCTTTTGATAATGATAAAGTTGACCCGGATCTCAATAATCAGGCGGAAGATTCTTATAAATCGCAATATAATAAATATGCATTTAATTCACATGTAAGTCTGTCTCCCAAGAAGCGCATTTGGTTTAAGTCGCTGGATCTGACTTTGTCAGCCTCTTATGAGTATGACCTTATCAAGCGAACCAAACTGGTACAGCTGACCCGCCAGACAGTGGCAGCTACAGCAACTACACAAGGGGTTCATGATGGTGTTATCCTTCCCTATAAATATGTGGCTTGTCATGATGTAGAAGGAAAGCCGCTCAATCTTTATGCTAAGGTCAATGGTAAATTCCAGGTTCCTTCTCTTGTGGTTTCCAATACCTTGCTGTTAGGCACCGATTGGAATTACGACAAAAATAAAGGACGGGGGCAGATTTATGATGTAACCCGCCCTCTTTATGCAGGTTCCATGTCATGCCGTCCCCGAAATCTTTCTTCAATACCTTCCAACCAACAGTGGGGAATTTATGCAGAGGAACAGTTGACATTGCCTTTTGCTGGTCATTCTCTTGAACTGGTAGCCGGTATAAGAGGTACGCAGATGGTGAATCTGCCCAATAATTATGAGATGCATGGTAAGTTTTTCTGGGATCCCCGTATCAATCTCGGCTTGACTTTTCCGAAATTCAATATTGGCAAGCTACCATCCTTTATCCGAATAGCAGGTGGAATAGGTGAACATACCAAAATGCCTACTTTGGAACAGCTTTACCCTGATCCTGTATATCTGGACTTAACCCAGCTGAATTATTACCATACGAATCCAGCGTATCGCCGTATCAACCTGATGACGTATGTGATAGATGCAACCAATCAGAATCTGAAGCCAGCACGTAATTTCAAATGGGAGGTGAGTACTGACATCAATATAGGAGGCAATCGATTGTCTGTCACACTCTTTAGGGAGAATATGACTTCAGGCTTCCGTTGGCAGACGGCTTATGCTCCCTATATATATAAGTGGTATGATGCATCGGGAATTGATGCCGAAGCACTGTCGGCTCCACCTTCTTTGGAAGGATTACCCTTTGAGGAACGTAAGGAACTGAGGGGCTACAGTTATTACACCAATGGCAGTCAGACTCTCAAACGGGGAGTGGAATACACCTTTGCTACCCGAAGAATAGAAAAACTGTTCACCAGACTCACTATCAACGGAGCATGGTTCCGCACGATTTATCGTAATTCTGTGGTAGAGACTTATCGCCCAAGTGCTGTTATCGGCAGTAAGCAGATACAGTATGTGGGGTATTATGAACATGATGGAGGCAATATGAATGAAATGCTCAATACCAATTTCACGTTAGATACGGATGTCCCCAAGTTGAAGTTGGGCTTCTCAATATCCGCCCAATGCCTGTGGTATACGCTGAAACAGAGTAAAGAGGTGAGTAATTATCCTACCAGCTATATGGATAATGACGGTGTGATGCATGAGTGGAAAGCAGGTGATGAAAATGATGCTTATCTCAGGTATCTGATCAGGGATTATAACGACAGCTATTATCTCAAATACAGAGTACCTTTTGCCATGAATGTCAATTTCAAGGTAACAAAGAAACTCTTTGATGAGAAACTGAATGTAGCTCTGTTCTGCAACAAACTGTTGGATTATACTCCCGAATATGAGAACAATGGAGTAACGATCCGCCGTCATGTAACTCCCTATTTTGGATTAGAAATGAATGTAAAGATATGAAGAGATTGTTGATTATATGTATGATGACCTGTGGTTTTATCATTTCCTCCTGTCATCAGGATGAAGATTCCCTGTTTGCCGAAGCTTCCGTCGTGTTGCAGGGAGAAACGGATATCGTTCTCGACAGGGTCCAGGGTACGGTAAGTCTTACCAATCTGAATACTACCCAGGTTTTCACCGTATCATCATTTGAAGGGAATATAGCCAGAGCCAGTATTCTTCGGGGTTCTTATGCTATCCTGGTAGAGGGTACTGCCCAATATCATGACGCTTCAGGTAAAACCTACATCAGGATGTTCAGGGCAAGTACCGATTATGTGGGATTGGAAAAGGAAGGACATAATGAAGCGATGTTGAACATAATTTGGATGTAAATCATGAAGAAGAGATATTTCATATTATTTCTGTGCTGTGTGTCTTGGTTTACTGGAAGGTCTGCAGTAACAGATTCTGCCAGGATAGAGCATCATGCTACGTGGAAAAACTGGCAGAAGGAGACAGCATGGCAAAATCCCGCCATTCATGGGCTTAGCCTCACGCTGCCTTATTCTGAAGTGTATGTCCAGATGGATTACCTGCATCAATCTGCTCCCTTTGTACTGCAGAAGGGAACAGGGCATTTCCTCTCTGAGGCCAAGGCTGAAACCTTCCTTCGCTTGAGCAACCACTCTTCTGCTTGGGGGGCAGCATCTTACATGACGGGAAAGCAATATCAGGTCAGCTGGAATTCTTCTTCTGATTATGATTTGCTGAATCCTTATATTCTGGCGGATACTCTAGGAGGTGACACACATTGTGAACGGTATGGTTTTCAGGGCGGATATGCTGTTAGCAAGGGGAAATTCCAACTCGGTATTGAAGCGATTTTCAGAGCAGAACATGAATATCGGAATGTGGACCCGAGAATGCGAGGTATTGTCACAGATCTGACTCTACGCCTTGGTACTGCCTATGATTTCGGTAAATACCAGTGGGCTGCCGGTCTAGAAGGGAATGTATACAAGCAGACCAATGATGTGGATTTCTATCGGGAACTGGGTGTTATACCTGAGTTTCAAATGACAGGATTGGGAACAGAATACAGTCGTTTCTCCGGAGATAAACGCACCTTATATTATAAAGGTGGAGGATATGGAATAAATCTGGATGCCAATCCGTTGAACGAAACTGGTTTTTATGGTCATGCCAAGCTTTGGAGACGGCAATATAAACGTATGCTTGCCGATTTGAATTCCGTACCCTTAACCCAGTTGTTTTATCATTCTGCAGAAGTCTCCTTGGGATGGAAGCACATGGGAGGGAGCCGTCAGGTAGCCTTAGATGGAAACCTTGTTTTTGTCAGACGTAGTGGTGATGAAAACATCATTGGCAAGTCCTCTGCCCAATATTATCCTATTATCGGTAAACTTACGATGTATAAGAATTATCTTATAGATACCTATCTCAGAGGACTTTACGGATGGGGGAGTGGCTCTGGTACATGGTGCTTGAATGGAAAGATCGGATATTGGAGCAATCGTGAGCAATATGTCTATCCTGAACGCAAAATGGAGGCTGCTAAGATCTATGGAAGATTGGGTGGACAGTGGATGCGCAGTCTCTCCCGAACTGTGGCCCTTACTGTGGACATGGCGGCAGCCTATTATGGTAATGTCAGTTCTGGTATCGTCATGCCTTATGCCAATATGAAGGCTTCGTTCCAGGACATGATCAATCATCAGTACCAGTTTGAAAAAGCAGGCTATGGAATGCTCTCTGCTAAGATACGTAGTGATTATCGGCTATCAGGCTCACAGATCGGCTTGTTTGCCGAATTAGGTGGAGATTGGATAACTTGTTCCGAAAATGAACACCAGCACCATCTGCATTTGGCTCTTGGTATCACATTCTAAAGTATAATTTCTAAAGTATAATATAGTATTAATGTAACTAAAAGTAGAAAAATGAAAAAGTTAATTTTAAAGAGTATGATGTTGCTTTCGGTGTTGGCATTGACTTTCACCTCTTGTAGCGACAATGATGACAAAGTAGTTACCACTCCTGTGTCATTGAGTATTGAAATGCCATTGGGACTGGAGAATATAGTTCTCTCCAATGCCAAAGCGGTTTTTACCAATGTAACTACCAATGAAACGTTTATCCAGGAGCAGTTCCAGGAAAAAAATGGTAGCTTTATGGCATCTCTTGCCGATGTGCCTGAAGGAACATACAATGTTGCCATCAGCGGTGACCTGAGTTTTACTAAGGATGGTATTGCCGGTAGCAGTAAAATCAATCAGAAGAGCGAGAATGTGAGTGTAAAATCCGGCAATGCCCAAGTCAAGTTGGCTGTGAACACATTCAATGCTAAGGGAGGTTTCGTTATCTCAGAGATTTTCTTCACGGGTACGCTTACTCCAGAAGGAAAGCAGTATTCTGATGACCAGTATTTCATTCTTTCCAATAATTCTGATGTTACGCTCTATGCAGACAGTATAGCGGTTCTGGAATCTAAGTTCCTCACAGTAACAAAATATGATTATAATCCGGATATCATGAACGAAGCAATGACGGTAGATGCTATCTATATGATTCCAGGAAAGGGTACGGAAGTTGCTGTAGAACCAGGCAAATCTCTTGTCTTGGCATTGAATGCCAAGAATCATACAGAAGCAAACTCAGCTTCATTTGATTTAAGTAAGGCTGATTACGAATTCTATGATGAGAGTTCAAATCCACGCTATACAGACGATGACAATGCCGGTGTTCCTAATCTGGATAAATGGTATTGCAGTTCGCTTACCTATTTCTCTTTGCATAACCGTGGTTTCAAGACTTATGCCATTGCCCGTATGCATGGCGATAAGGAGAAGTATCTCAAAGAGAACACTTACGATGCCAGCTATGTGATGGAAGTGAAGGGTAATGCTTATCCGATGACAGCCAAGAACTGTATCAAGGTTCCTAATTCCTGGATACTGGATGCGGTTAATCTTTCTATTGCATCTATGTGGCAATGGAATCTGGTATCTGCAAACCTTGATGCAGGATGGGCTCATTGTGGTCAGGTAGACAAAGATGAAAACCGCTACGGCAAGTCAGTAATCCGTAAGAAGGATGCTGATGGCAAATGGGTTGATACCAATAATTCTACCAATGATTTCGAATCAGATGCAACAGTCTCTTTCCTGAAGAAATAGGCATTCTTGTATAATTTAAAAAAGAAAAATTTATGAAGAATCAGTTTTTGGGATTATTCCTTCTCTCTTTGTTTCCAGCTTCATTGTTTGCTCAGACTGTGGAGCAGGACACTTCCGTGCGACAGGGCAAGTTGAAGAATGGACTGACTTACTATATACGACATAATAATAAAGAGGCAGGCCTTGCCGATTTCTATATTGCCCAGCGCGTAGGTTCCATCCTTGAGGAACCCCGTCAGCGTGGACTGGCTCATTTTCTGGAGCACATGGCTTTTAATGGTACCAAGCATTTCCCTGGCAAGGGGAAGAAGTTGGGAATCGTGCCTTGGTGTGAAACCATAGGTGTTAAGTTTGGGGCCAACCTGAATGCCTATACATCTGTAGATCAGACAGTCTATCACATCGGGGCTGCCCCTGTCAAGCGTGAGGGCATTATCGATTCGTGTCTTCTGGTACTCAACGACTGGAGCCAGTATATCAATCTCGAACCTAAGGAGATAGACAAGGAACGTGGTGTTATTCATGAAGAGTGGAGAAACCGGCGTACCGGTATGGCCATGCAGCGCATGATGGAGAATGTGATGCCAAAAATCTACAAGGGAAGCAAATATGAAGATTGTATGCCTATCGGCAGTATGGATGTTGTTGATAACTTTCCTTACAGAGATTTGCGCGACTATTATCAGAAGTGGTACAGGCCTGATCTTCAGGCCATCGTGGTTGTGGGCGACTTCGATGTGGATATGATGGAGAAGAAAATCCAGAAACTTTTCGGTAAGATCAAAGCCCATAAGAATCCTGCAGAGCGTGTCTATTATCCCGTAAATAACAACGACAAGATGATAGTTGCCATTGAGAAGGACAAGGAGCAGCCTATTATCATCGGCCATCTCTACATGAAAACCGATGCCACTCCTGACAGCGAAAAGAGCCAGGTAAAGTATCAGCGTGATGACTATGTAAGCGGACTCATCACTTACATGCTCAATGACCGTCTCTCAGAAAAGAAACAGGTGGCAAATCCTCCATTCATGAGTGCTACCGTAAGGAATGGTGCTTTTTTTGTTTCCCGTACCAAGGATGCCTTCAGTATGAGCATCAGCTGCAAGCAGGATCACGTACTCGGTGGTATCTACGAGGCTGTGGGTGAAATAGAGCGTGCCCGCCAGCATGGTTTTACAGAGAGTGAACTGGAACGTGCCAAGAAACTCTATCTCAATGCAGCAGAACGAAAACTGAAGATGGAGAAGGATTATCGCAACGCCCATTACGTAAGCCAGTGTGTGGATCATTTCCTTGAAGGAGAGCCTATCCTTACTCCAGCCTATAATCTGCAACTGGTAAAGCTGTTTGATGGTGAAGTAAACCTGGCAGAGGTTAATCAGTCTGTAGGTAACATCATTACGGATAAAAACCAGGTATTTGTGATGTATGGCCCTGATAAGGAAGGATTTGTTATTCCTTCAGAATCAGAAATAGAAGCTACGGTACTTGCTGCCCAGAAAAAGCAATATGAACCGTATCAGGAGGAAAAGATTCCTTCTACGTTGATGTCTGCCTTGCCAAAACCGGGCAAGATTGTATCTGAAAAACCATACGGCAAGTTTGGCATGACAGAGATTACGCTTAGTAATGGTATGAAGGTTTACGTAAAACCTACCGACTATCAGGCAGACCAGGTAATGATGAGCATGCGCGCTGAAGGTGGAACCTCACTTTACGGAAATGAGGATATTCCTAATTTCTCTCTCTTGACAAGTGCCATCACAGAAGCGGGTGTAGGCGACTTTTCAGCTACTGCTTTGCGTAAGGCTTTGGCAGGAAAGTCAATCAGGCTGACTCCATCCATCAGTAGTGAAGGCCAGCGTATAACAGGCTCATCTTCTGTAAAGGATATGGAAACCATGATCCAGCTGGCACACCTTTATTTCATGGCACCCCGTAAAGACAGTGTGGCATTTGAGGGTTTGAAGAATCGAACGCTGTCATTTCTGAAAAACCGTAATGCAAGTTCCAAGGTGGTTTACAATGACTCCCTTTCTGCCGTTCTCTATGACCATAACCTGCGTATGGCTCCTGTCACCGGTGAGGTTCTTGCCAAGGCTGATTACGGACGCATTATGGAAATCTATCGTGAACGCTTCAGCGATGCTAGCAATTTCAAAACCGTTTTCATCGGAAAGATAGACATGGCAGAACTTCGTCCTTTACTCTGTCAGTATCTGGCTACCTTGCCTTCGACCTATAAGAAGGAGCAGACAGACAAGAAAAACGTTCCGCAGATTGTTATGAAGAACGAAAAGGTAAAGTTTGTTCATCAGCAGGAAACACCGCTTGCCAACGTGAGCGTGTTCTATACGGGCAACGTACCGTTCTCACCAAAGAACGATCTGGTGTTGGATGTCCTGACCCGTGTATTGCAGATAGCCTATACAGATTCTGTAAGAGAGGAGAAGGGAGGTACCTATGGAGTTGGAGTCAGTTTCAATCTTGAGAAGGAAGCCCTTCCTAATGCTTTGCTTCGCATTACCTACAAGAGTGATCCGAAACGCTATGAAGAGCTGAATCCTATTATCTACCAGCAACTTCAGAACATCGCAGATAAGGGACCTTTAGCCAGCAGTATGGATAAGGTGAAGAAATATCTGAAAAAACAATACCAGCAGATGATTATCACCAACGACTACTGGAGTTATGTTATCTGGCATGAGTTGGATGATGATGCCGATTTTGATAAAGATTACTATAAGATGGTGGATTCTCTTACTTCTGAAGAGGTGCAGCAGATGGCACAGACTCTGCTCAAACAGAATCATCGGATAGAGGTAACAATGCTGTCTGAGTAATAATCAGAATATTTCATTAAAAATAAAACCCGGCAAGAGAATAGCTGCAAGCTATCTCATGCCGGGATTTTTCATTTTACGATAGAAGTTTGAGCGAACTTTAGCAAAGTTCCCATTGGACATACAAAACGACAGTAGGGACGTGTGATTATAAAGGATATTGCAATGAAAAGAAGCGCAATCACAATCACTATCCATGAGGCAGAATGGAAGATAAATGCCGAGAATGGTTCAAAATCAGTCCATTCGCTCCAAACTCCTCCCCATATACATATCATCAATAATGCCCATATCATCTTGCGAAGCTTATCAAGCCGTTTTATAGTAACGGGTCTCATTTTTAACTTGTATTTCACGCATCTGCCAGCTATCTGTTGCAGGGAGCCATACGGACATACATGGGTACAGTAATGCGACTTCTTTCCAAAAAGCGGATAGATAAAGGCTGTTACCAGCATGACTATCGCTATGATGCTGACCGATATTTCCATGCCATGGGCTGCAAAGCCCAGCAGGAAGGTATAAGAAAGGCAGGTACCACACCAGAAGCCGAGCACAATGACATTCAGTATCAGTTGACAGAAATGGTATCTTCTGTTCTTGATAAACAATGGCAGAATGGCTGCCATCAGGACAACAGCTATCCCTATGATGTTTCTGAGAGAGAACAGGGAAGAGCTGTTGTTTTCGGAAGGACTTAAACTGCTGCTACCATTTTCTGAATCTTCAGTCGCTAAATGCGCTTTAGCATACAGAAGTCCCTGATGCATGTTTCCGATGATAGCTTTGGATGAGAAAGTAGCACCTGTGACAGCATCCACCTTCATATCCATAGCTTTGTCTATCGTTTTACCTTTCCATTTTTCAAACAGAGTAGAGGCATTGTCAAAGAATTCCTTGGTCTCATCATTCTTTAATGCGATGATGTTTTCTACAACGCCATTCCTGATTACTATTTTGAGTGGAACCTTTCCTCCATATCCCATGATGTTGGATGCTAGAACAGAAGTATTAATCTCTGCTCTTCCGTTTCCAAACATGCGTAGCGTGTCGTTGCTTGCAGTTTCTGCCTTCTGTTCAGATTTGAGAGAGTATCCAAACAGTTCATGATGCTTTGTGATGGCAAGTGATGAAACAACAATCAGACAAATGAAAAGATTTACAACCTGTTTTATCCGGAAAAATGATTTCATATTACACTTAATCCTTTCTTTCCTGTTTTCTCTTATTTATGTTTCAGGTAATAAGCAATACCGCGTTTTACGTTTTCTTTCACAGCTTTGCTTGAGAAAGTGGCTCCAGTAACGCCATCTACTTGGACTGAAGCGGCCTTGCTGACTTTCATGCCGTTCCATTTATTGAGCAACCCCTGTTTTACCTTATTGAAGAATTTGGGCGTTTCCTGGTTGGCAAGCGGTTTGATATCTATAATCTTTCCTTTCTTGATGTGGATGGAGAGAGGGGTGTTGCCACGAAATCCCCTTACATCTTTACCCAAAGTAGTGGTGTTGATAATGTAACTGCCATCTGCTTCTTTCGTCATAATCTCTGAATGAGAACTTTTGGTTGTTGCAGTCATGCTACCAATCAATCCTGTGCTCAGTAAGGCTGCTAAAATGAATATTCTTTTCTTCATAATTGTATTGATATTTCTATAATAGAATGCAAAATTACACAATTATTCTGTAATATACAAGACCCTATAGAAAAATCATCATTTTTAGGTATAGCCCTTCCAATGATGAGAATGAACCTTCCATTGCTATGGTAGGCAGAATATGTCTTCCCAAATCTCATCCAAATATCAAAAAAGCCAGAAAATACTTCTCGGTATTATAGCTGTAGTAGGAGATAACGATGGCATGGTTGTTACGCATGACCTTGATGATGTCTTCCTGAAAGTTTCTGCCAGAAGGCATATCTTTCAAAAGGACTCGTTCCTTGAGCTTGCGGCTGTTGCTGACCATAGCATTGAGAGAGAAGGCATTGAGCATCCAACTTCGGGTACTTCCTTCCTCGAAGCAGTCGCCATACTCTATGTAATAACGATAGCCGCTGCCACAGCGGACAAAATGTCTCTGTTTTATATTAGAAAAGCGGACAAAAATATAATTAAACGTATGATAGACAGATGCTTAGACGATTTCTTCTAAAAAAACATGGTGATTAAAAAAACGATAAGTCCAGAGCGATACAGCAATGAGGAACCAAATATAACTTTTTTCAAAACTGATAGGTGTAACTACAAGTAATATAGTAGAGACGCTGTCTTGGTGATATACGAATCGTTGCTGCAACGAAAAAAATCCGTGAGATCTGTGGGACATTAGAACAAGAATCAAAAACTCCTCCAAAAATTTGATAGTTTCACAGAAATATTTGCAGTCAAAAAGGAGATACAATAATGAAGACAATAGAACAGATTTTGAAAATAAAGGCAGTAGTGCTTTATATACTGAAAGCATTCCCAGAAGGAGTTGATTATATTCATCTCTTTAAGGTAATGTATTTTGCGCAGCAAGATCAGTTGAAAGAGTATGGATTGCCAATCATGTACGATACCTTTGTTGCAAGAAAGCATGGTCCTGTACCTGCTTTAACCTATAAGGTGTTACGTGGTATTGAAGGCAAGGCTGACCTTTCTTCGCCAGAATTGAAGGATTTTGCAGATTCATTGAATATAGCCATCTCTCAGGATGGTCATCAACTTGTTCTAGCTTCCAAGAATGCGGAATGCGATATGGATGAACTGTCTGTAGCTGATGTGAAGATGTTGGATAAATGGATTGAAAAGTGCAAGGATGTAGAATCCTTTGACCTATCCGATAAGTCACATGAAGTCAGAGCTTGGAAACGTGCAAAACGTCAGGCTGACAAGACAGGTGAGGACTCCAAGATAACCATGTATGATATGGCAGCTGCGGCAGGAGCAAGCAAAGACATGCTATGTGTAATTCGCGACCGTCAATCAGTTCAAAAAGCATTGTCATGGATTTAAGGGAGTTGCAGAAAACCTATCTTGATAATCTTCGTAAGGTTACCGAAGATAAATTAGAAATAGGTTCGTTGGTACGAACAGTTATTTCAATAGAAGAAGGCTTGGTTTTCAAGGATGGAAGAAAGCAGAAACCAAAGAAGTTAGTAATTATCGGAGTAGATAAAGTGAAAAAAGTATGTTATGGTTCTGTATTGGTTAATACAAAAATGATGGTCTCAACCAGCAATCCGTCCCATGCATTCCCAATCATCAAGCTATACAAGGCGCCTCTAATCAGCAAGCTGTAATAAGGCGGTCCCAATTCCATCAAAGCTGCGCAATGTTTCTTCTGATCCACAGTTTGAAGAATGGGTCGTTGAAAGATACGGTATCTCCATCCACAGTTCTACCGAATTCAAATGGATTTTCTATCATAATCGTTTTTTTTTCGTTATTATTGAATGTAAAGATAGTAATAATCTTCTTAGTAAGAAACATCTTAGTAAGAACTTTATTACTAATTAACATTTTAGTTGTGATATTGGTTAATTATCTTTCCATATATTGCTTTTTACTGAAAATATATTGAAAATTAGCGAGATAGCAAAATATGTCACATTTTTATGAGGGACTTTTTGAAAGATGAACACACTTTTATGAGGGACTTTTGGGGCTACATATACACTTTTATGAGGGACTTTCTGTTATGCAACTGATGGTGTTTGATTGCCTTTCATAGCCATTGACGACTATTCTGCTGCCGTGTTGACTGAGGAGCAAAGAGAGCAGCTTCTTGCCCTCTCAGATGACTTGCCCGGCTTGCTTGAAAGGTTGGATGCCAGGAAACATGTACGAGACAAGGAAAATAACTTGACAGAGGTATTGTCGGAGTATTTCCTTAAATCATATCTATCATCAATGTTATAATTGCAATCAAATGATTAAGACATTAAGCGACTACAATCTTTTAGAGAGCGAGGAATGGAAGGATTCACTCAATACGCTCTTCCTGGAGTTGCGTAGCAAGCTCCCGGAATTCTTTAAGGAGGTTCCTCTACCTACGATTCCTCATGAGGATTACGTGGAAGTTGTCATACCTGCTTCCAAACAGGTTATGATGGAGGATTTGGTAGAGTGGTTGGAGAAGAAACTTGGGCTTCACATCCTCTATGACAGCAAGCAGAACTATGGCAAGCTGTTAAAGGCGGCAGCTTATTCCACATCGGTGCCCTTTGTATTCCACTATTGCATCAAGCCTAAGGCTGCCAGCTCTGATAAGTGGAGCAACTTCTCTTGTTTCCTGTCTGCCCAAATGCCTTGGCTGAAAAGGAAGGCGCTTGCCGTAAAGGCATGAATCTCCTATGTATATCACAAGATGTATAGAAGTGACAACGGAAGAAAATTCTTTACATTGGCTCTTGTCATTTGTATGCTGGTGTTTCAGGTGGTGGATTTTCATGCAGCCAAGGAAGCCTGTTCGTTTCAGGTGGAATGGGCAGCCAGAGGGAAGGCTTTGAGCCTTACACCTTATGATATAGGATTGCCTGGCATTGATGGTGAGGTTGAACTGGGTCCCAAGTCGTTCATGGAGAACATCCTTTATCCGTTTCAGACCTCTCTCTGGGTTTACATGGTGGCTTTGATGATGACGTTGCTGCTGTTTTCCTATAGGCTTGCCGACCTTAATCCTACTCATGGCCGGTATGGTTTATCCGTTCAAGCAGCTTCCACCTGTTCCCGGGATGAAAAGCAGGTGGCGCAGCTGGTGAAGGCATGGGGATGGAGTCGCCCGGTGGTGCTGGCCTTTGTTGACCTGCTTCAAAAGTATGAGATTCTGGAGGTGTGCAACATGGTAACCAGTAAGGTGGTGCATTTGAAGCCCAGCATCTTCAGCTCCGGGCTTTCTCCAACTCCTGGTGGATAGCCTCTCTTCAGCCCTCTTTCCTGGAAGATGGGCACGATGGATAAAAATCATTTTCGGCTTCGGTCAGGTGCCCTGGCATATCAGGAAAACTGCTTCTATCGAAGGCTCGTTTTCCAGGGGCGCTTGCGCCGGAAACCGCATTTTTTTACATCAGGGGGGAGCCTAATCCCCGGTTTCATGGCTAACGCTTTGAAACACGGAGGCTTACCTGCCAATTTCTTGGCGACTTCGTGCGGCAAGCCGAGGTAAGCGATTAGGCTTAGGGGAAGTCCCTAAGAACCCTTTAGTCCCTGCTGACAAACAATGGAAGTTATGGCAAAACAAGTACTCGACATTAGAGCCGGAAAAGGCATGACAACCTCTCAGAGCAATGAGTTTCTGCGCAATGCTAATGGTGGCGAGAGGTTGAAGCGTTGGAGCGGCAACTATGATTCTACTCGCGAGCACCTGAATTTTGAGATTAAGAAAGGTGGGGTGATTTGTGAGGTGGACAAGAAAACATCTGTCCCCAAAAGAATCAAGATTCTAGAGCGTGGTGATAGAATTTCTGAAACCGGAGCCCGGCATCGTTCCACGGATGAATACCACGCAGAGCTTCGGGAAAAATTAATGAGTGAGAATGAGCAGCTATCTCAAACCATCGAGGGGCAGCAGACTGTTATCAGGGAGCAGCGCGCTACTTTGAGTGGCTTGGAGAAAGACATCAAACATGCCACTGCCAGGTTCAAGGCCCTTCAGACCATGATTGCCAATTTGGAGTCTAAGAAGAATCGGTTGTTGGAGGAGGTTGAGCAACTCAAGCGAGACCGTGATTCCGGAAAGATTAGTGCCGAAGAGGCAAAGATCAGGTTTGATAGGATTCAGAAGGAAGTGCCTCTGCTCAGCAAGGCCACCGTCAAGGAAATGCAGCAAATGGGGTATATGATGATGGCCACCGATGCCAAGCACCGGGTAGCCAAATATCATGAGCTCCTCTCTTCGCTTCCTTTTGAACAGAGGCAAGTGGCAAGGCAGACAGGAGACATTCTCTTTGATGGTTCCATAGCAGAGACCATCATGGATAATGCCGTTCAGGTGACTTCCATTGCCGATGAACTATCTAAGCTTTACCCACCAGAAGTAAGACAGGAAGTAGGCTAGATGATGAAAGTTTTTATCGTCTAGCCTATCTTCTTTGCCTTATATTCATATTATCATTGGTTTACATGTAATGAGGTAAACGGTTTCGTAGTTCTGATTGTTTTACAAATTTTGCTTTTCTATCCATTTTAATATCTAAGGCTTGTTTGAGGTTTAGTAGTCTGTAATGTGTAAATCAATGTTTAGCATACCTGCTTTATCCATGCAAAACTCCCCACATAGCTTGTTTGAATAGCTATGTGGGGGAGTCCTTTTGCCCATTGCTTGTGCTATGCAGCTTGAGTCTTAGGTGAGATGCCTATGTTTGCTTCCATTCGCTCTTTGATGGACTTGAGTCCTTCATACTCGAAATAGAAGATTCCTTCTTGTGTATCAATACGGAATCCGTGGTTTGTCTCTTTTAAGTCTAATGCGTAAGTCTTGTCCTTGTAGATAACGTTGAAGATTGCTATGCTCACTTTTGAGCAGTCCATTCTTTAGGGTACACCTAAATGGGGCATACCCTAAGAATAAACCTTATCAGTTCTTAGATAGTTACGTATTGTCTGATGATAGTTTGCTTAGTATTTTGGGTTCTGTATGGTTATTATGGAACTCCTGCGACAAAATTATAAGCAAAATCTTGGTTGGTTTGGACTCTCATTGATTGTCAATGATGTTTTTTAATGACTTTTGGCTATCTTGGCACAGTCCGTTTTTCATGTAGAAAGTATTCTTGCCATGGGCATCCTGCATCAAGCACTTCAAATCATCCTTCTTGCAATGCGGCAAACCGCGAGAATGCAGGAATTCATGGATTGTTACTTTCCATAAGTCATCCTTTCGTTTCAATCGGAAGGTTGAAACCACACAGGCGTCACCTGGCCGGAAACTCAATCCCATGATTCCATAGTTGTATTGTCCATGAATAGAAGTAGAGATGTCTCGATGCGTCAAACCTATCGTTACGGTTCCAGGCTTGGAAGGATGCTTGAATTGTCTATGGTCACCCTTGGTTCTCGCCAAATACCAACCATCTTTCTTCAACATCTGCAAAACATCTTTGACTTTGTACTTTTTCATATCATTGAATGTTTTGATTACGCAGGCAAAGGTACGAATAATAATACTTTTAAGCAAATTTTTGCGTTAAAAGTATTAAAAGATAATGAGAGATGTACCAATCCAAAAAGAGTGCTTCACGGTATGAACCCGTGAAAGCAACTCCCTTATAGTGCTATTGTCATTTTTGTGACAAAAAACATTAAAATGAGTTGTAAGAGTTATAGTAGTTTCCTGGCAATCCAAGCACAGGCCTCTGCGTCAGCCAGGGCATTATGGTGTTGGGTTAGGCCGTACCCGCAATAAGCAGCTACGGTTTGTAGTTGGTGGTTGGGTAGGAGAGATCCCAACTTTCTTCTGGAGGCTCGGCATGTGCAATGGAACTCATAATCGGGATAGTCCATCTGATACATTTGGAACACAGACTTCAGGCATCCCTCGTCAAAGGGAGAGTTGTGGGCTACCAATGGCAGTCCCTCTATCTTTGGCTCAATCTCAGCCCATACCTCAGGAAATACCCTGGCGTTCATGGTATCCTCCATGGTTAGTCCATGTACCCTTGTATTCCAATAGGAATAATACTCAGGCTCTGGCTTGATGAGACTGTAGTAGCTATCCACAATCTCACCATCCCTTACTATCACAATGCCTACGGAGCAAACGCTGGTTCGTTGCTGGTTGGCAGTCTCAAAATCTATCGCTGCAAAATTCTTCATGAGTGCAAAGTTACTAATTTTAGATGTATTATCCAAATTTTTAATATTTATATATCCATACTGGTATGCCATTTTGTTCCAATTGTCATGACAGTTTTTGACGGAAATCAAGAAATCATACCCTTTTCTGCATTTTCTTTCCCAAAAAATGTGTGCGCACACAAAAAGGCATTATCTTTGCACTCGAAAAGATTGAATAACGAATAATTAAAGTAAAGAAAGGGTAACATTATGATGGTATTAGGAATGACATTGGCAGTTGCAGCTGCTCTTTTTGCAGAGGTTGTAAATGTAAACAAGAAGATCTGCCTCGGCAAGTAAGCAAGCTTTGAGAGGCATCCATAGGATGCTTCCAATGAAGCTTCTCTAATGGATATTAGATGAGGTAAAGAATATGTAGATTAGGATAACAGATTGATATAGAGAAAGGATAAGATTATGATGGTATTAGGAATGATTTTAGCTTTGGTCGTTGCAGCATGCGCTGAGTATGGTGCAAGATCCAACATGAAGAACTTCGCTTAACAGGCGATGTTTCATGAAAATTTGAGAGAATTGTAGAAAGAAGTTTCCATATATTATATATTATAGAGATGGCAGTTGTAGGCGTTTGTGAAGATGCTTGCAGCTGCCTTTTCTTTTTGTATCTTTAGGGTGTCGAAATTCAAAATTAAAGTTGTACCTTTGCACCCAAGTTGAGATTACAGAAATGAAAAAGGAACGTGAAACGGCAAACAAATATCGTCAGCAAGCTCTTGAAGGAGATTTAATGGCGATGAACAACATGGGTGTCTGCTATGCGCAAGGCATCGGTGTTGTGGAGGATCATGTGATGGCATTTCAGTGGTACATGAAGGCTGCTGAACTGGGAGATACTTACGCATGCTACAATGTGGCAGAATGCTACTACCAGGGAGATGGAGTGGAACAGGACTTCGAAAGAGCTCTTCATTGGTATCTGATTGCAGCAGAAAAAGGAGATGTACAATCACAGGTTAACGCTGCCAATGCATTTTACCTGGGTCAGGGAACTAAAGAAGACCACGTAAAGGCTCACCAGTGGTGGATGAAAGCTGCTCAAAGGGGACATCTTCAGAGCCAAAAGAATGTAGGTGCCAACTATTGGAATGGAGATGGAGTAGAGAAGGATGACAGTTGGGCTGCCTTTTGGTATGAAATGGCAGGTCAGCAAGGTGATCCACAGGCTCAGTTCTCTACCGGATGGTTCTATATGACCGGTACGGGCGTTAAACAGGACAAGCGCAAGGGACTCAAATGGATTCACAGAGCCACTGCCCAAGGATTTGAGCATGCCAAACAATGGTGCAGGGACAATGGGTACAGTATATATTAACAATGTAGTGAAACAAATGAAGACAGATTTACGATTGATACAAGAGCAGCAGCCTCTCGTACACAACATAACCAATTATGTGGCTATGAACTTTGTTGCCAACAGCCTATTGGCTATTGGAGCATCACCTATCATGGCGCGTGCCGAGGAAGAAGTGGAGGAAATCAGTAGCAAGAGCAATGCCTTGGCTCTCAACCTGGGCGTTCCGGAAAGCACCACTGCTCACTCGATGATACTGGCAGGGGAAGCTGCCATGAAAAAAAGAATTCCTATCGTATTTGATGTGGTTGGAGTAGGAGCCACCCGCTTTCGTATGGATATAGCATCACAGATTATCCTCAGGTGTCACCCTACAGTCATCAAGGGAAATGCCAGTGAGATTCAGGCATTGTACTCTCACCAGATAGGCATGCAGGGAGTGGACAGTCACCAGGAAACCTATGAGGTTGAGAAACAGGCTAAGAAACTGGCTAAGCAACTTTCCTGTATCATAGTTGTAACTGGAGCCATAGACTTCATCACGGATGGCGAAAGAATGGCTTATGTTCATGAAGGACATTCCATGATGAGCAAGGTTACTGCAATGGGATGTACTGCCACTGGTATCGTTGGGGCATTCCTTGCTGTGAACTCCGACCCTCTGGAAGCATCTTTTCATGCCATGAAAGCTATGGGAATTGCCGGAAAAAGGGCAGCTTCCCAGTCTAGAGGAACCGGTAGCATGATGATTAACTTCCTCGACGAACTCAGCAATCTTATGGCTTATGACTAGGATTATCAAAATCAAGAGACGTTCCTTCATGAAAAACTTCATTGCAATCAATCTCTTTGGCATAATTGTTACTTGCGAAGATCTTTCTAAAGTGGAACTCAACCATGAGCTCATACATACGGCCCAAGCAAGGGAGTTGTTGTATATCTCATTCTACCTCTGGTACATCATAGAATGGTTTTACTTATATCTCAAATATCGGGATTGGATGCGGGCATATTACAACATCAGGTTTGAAAAGGAAGCCTATGCTCACCAAGAAGACCTGGAATATTTAAATCGAAGGAAGCATTATTGCTATAGATGATGTTACGTGGTTCTGTTATTCCCCAGTTTTTTGGGGAATAGTTCTACACTTTTTCCCAAAATCCCACAGGGGTAATTTATGGCACACAAATTATAAGTCTCTGTATATCAAGCTTATCATCTTTTCTATTATCTTTTGGCATGCAGGTTGCAACTATGAATAGTGGGTTCGATAATGAATCCCAAAACAGAGAAAATAACAATAAATAGTAACAATTTAAAACAGATAAGATTATGAAGAAGTTCGTTTTTGCAGCTATCGCAGCTATGGTAATGGTTTCAGTAAGCAACGTATTTGCATCAAGCAAAATGATGATAGATAATTCTGAAGTAGTTCCAGTTGATACAGTAGCACCTGAAACTCCAAAGGATTCAGCAGAGATCAGCACACCTGTTTTGCCTCAGGCTGGTACAGAAGATTCAACAGAGCAGGCGACTCCTGCAGAGACAACAGCAGAGTCTGTAGAAACAACCCAATCTGAGCAGCCAGCTGAGGTTCAGGAGACTCCACAGAAGAACGCCCAGCAGGAGTCAACAGAGATAGAACAGGCTGCTGTTTCAGAGTAACAAATATCTGATTTTCAATATAATTAAAACGCAGAGGTCTGCTGGCAGTAATGCCGGCAGATTTCTGCGTTTAATTTAATACATCTAATTATTCTTAAAAAAACTTGATAACCCATCTTATAATAAAGTAAATTATGTATTTTTTCATATTATAATTAAGATTAAAGCTATGACAAAGAATACAATGGCAAACAAACTTCCAAGGAAGTTGATTCAAAAGATGGAAATCGTGGGTGAGCAGATTAAGCTTGCCAGATTACGGCGCAACCTGAGCATGGCACAAGTTGCAGAAAGGGCAACATGCTCGGAAGTTACACTTTGCAAGGTAGAAAAGGGATTACCAACGGTTTCCATCGGAATTTACCTGCGTGTACTCTATGCTCTTCAGCTGGATGATGACATCTTGCTCCTGGCAAAGGATGACAAACTCGGAAGGGCATTGCAGGATATGGGACTGAAGAATCGCCAACGAGCATCTAAAAAGGAGTAGGAATGGAACGACTGTTTGTTTTCGCTGATTTTAACTGGCTCGGCAAAGCAGAGCTGGTAGGGGAGTTGTGCTATGAAAAAAACTGCCAAAATCTAGGATTTCGTTAGGAATCTTTAAGTTTTTCACCAAAGGCTGCTGCAATGTGGGCTAAATTTGCTATGGAAAAACAAGGGAGGATGAAAGGATATGGAATGGATTATAGCATGAAAATAGTTAAAGAAATATATAAAAGTCAAGTTTATTGCGTAAAAAACAAGACTTTTATTAACTTTGCACTCGAAAATAGGAGATAAACATGGTTATAGCAAGTCTGATAAAGGAAAAATTGTCATCGACCCCTGCAGGGGTCGTATTGACAACAAGAGATTTTGGGGTGGAGATGCGGTATCAGCCGGCACTTGCCAAAGCTCTCAACCGTCTTGTGCACCAAGGCGAACTGCAAAAGATAGCAAAGGGAAAATACTATATTCCGAAGAAGACCATTTTTGGAAATCTGAAACCTGCAGATTCTGAACTTGTAAAAGACTTTCTGGAGCAAAATGGCAAAATTGTAGGCTACATTACCGGAACTGCCGCATTTGCATCCCTGGGGTTGACTACACAGATAAGCTCATCCATCCTTGTCGGCACAAATAAATATCGGAGACCTATCACAAGGAATGGCGTGAAAATATCTTTCTTGTTACAAGAGAACGCCATAACATCAAGCAATATTCCACTACTTAGAATATTGGATGCTCTGCGCCTTATAAAGGACATTCCTGCCACTTCACCAGATGAATGTGTGACGAATATTTGCAAAGCAATCAATGCTCTTTCAATGGAACAGAAGCAAGAATTGGCAGAACTATCCTTGGCATACACACCTTATGTAAGAGCTTTGCTTGGAGCCATCTACGAGAACATGGGGCTTGAAACGGAAACCATCAGTAAAACATTGAATGGAGTGACCAGCTACAAGTTGCCAGTCTCCGACAAAGTATTATCAAACAAAAAAAACTGGAAAATCATATGAGATTACATGAAAACAGGGATTTGTTCTCTGATGCATTGCAAGCAGCATCGCAACCTGTAGAAGATGGAGGACTCGGCATTAAGAGTATCTTTATAGAGAAAGACTATTGGATTTGTCGATCGTTGTCTTTGATGGCTGCGAACGACAAGGATAACCGTGCCATTTTCAAAGGAGGAACAAGTCTTACAAAAGCATATGGTATCGGTAGTAGATTCTCAGAAGACATAGATATTGCTATCTCTGAGGCATGGACGCTCAGCGGCAACCAATTGAAGATGCTGATCAAGAGAACAGCATGGAGCAGTTGATTTCGTATTTGCCAAAATATTCAATAGCCATGACAAGGAAGGTAAAGCTATAGATACCAGCAAGAGAAACGAGTATGTCCACCAGCTTCATGTCATCAAGGACGCAGAGATTATAGGAAAATACTCCGATGCAAGTTGGGTGTAAAAATGGTAAGAAAGGAGATTATTTATGTCACAAAAGAAGATATTCAGATGCCAGGATTGTGGGTACGAGACCGAAGTATATGAGGGACGTGGCTTCATGGGACAGCATATCGAAGCCATGTCTTGTCCTGACTGCAGAAACATAGTACCTCTTGTGGTGGGTGGAGTAATTGGTGATGCTGCACCTAGTTTTAATTCTCTTGTAGGAAGGCTATGTCTAAGATGTGGTTCTGACAGGATTCGCAGGTGGGATATGCATACTTGCCCAAAGTGCGGGGGCAAGATGCAACCCACTGGCGAAGAAGAGTTTTGGACATGAAAATTCTAGCCTATATTTACCTCTTTGATATTTTACTGAAAATTACTTCTCAGAATTTCTTCGTTTTCAGATGGCAATAAGGCTCACCACCTGTTTTTTCATAATAATGCTGGTGGTAGGCCTCGCCAATGTAGAATGTCTCCTCTGGCAGGAGCAAGGTATTGACCTCGTCACCCTTACTACGGAGAAGTTCCGTCACATGTTCGGCTGTCTGCTTCTGAGATTCATTACGATAGAAGATACAGCTGCGGTATTGTGGCCCCAAATCAGGACCAACACCATCGGTCTGTGCCGGGTCGTGAATCTCGAAGAAGAGTTTACATAAGCTCTCATATGAAACCTGTTGGGGATTGAACTCCACGATGACGGCCTCTACGTGATGCGTCTTGTGGTCTCGTACATCGGCATAGGAAGGAAAAGCCTCTTTGCTACCGGTATATCCTGCCAGGGTATTGAGTACGCCGGGCTGTTTCTGAAACTGATGTTGCGCGCCCCAGAAACATCCGCAGGCAAAGATGCCAACCTCTATACTGCAGTCTTCAGGCGCATGATAGATGTCAACCTGAGAGCATTTTTCGATGGCTGCCTTAATCATTTCCAGTGCCTTGCCATGTTTCTTCTGAAGGTCTGGGTAGTCCTTACCTCTCTGAAAGTTATGTTGGAGGTCATTGTACTTCACTTGAAGTGCAATGGGATTTTGAGAATCGATAATGCTCTGCACATAATCGAAATAATCAGTTCCCGGCTTATGTGTAAGGATGCGAAGGGCATTCACTACACCTGTGGGAATACCTTCATGAAGCAAATCCTCAAAGGAGTAGGAGGTATCTTCTACCACATCATGCAGAAAGCCTGCCATCTTTTCCTCGTCTGTATGGCCCATCAAGCCCACTGTGAGTGGATGAAGGATAACAGGATAGCCATCGCAATCAAGTTGACCGGCATGGGCTGACGTTGCTATACGGAGTGCTATATCAATTGGATTCATTGTTAATTATGTCATTCTATGTTTATAATTTTGTCGTATCTCTTGCCTTGCTAGTCCTGGAATGATTACCATCCTTCATGGAGCAAGAATCATATATCTATCGATTCGCCCTCATGTGCTATCTTCCAAAACGGAATTTGCACAGCATCGGTAAACTCTTTCATACGCCAGGCGCTTTTGAAACCACTTGCCACAAAATGCATTGGGACAAACAGACCTGTCTGGAATTGCTCTATGAACTGTCTTGCACCACGGGTATAGCCATTACCTATGCGGCCATCTACAGGAAACAGCACAACATCAAAGCTATCAGTCATTTTTCTGATGTCCTTGAGTTCACCCAAATATTGCTTCTCGTCTTTTTGAGGGTCTATCTCGCCAAACTCAAAGCTCCAGATGGTTCCCCCCTTATAGTCGGAAGTCAAGAACCTGGCGTACCAATTATTCAGATCGCCTGCATGAAAGATACGCTTGCCTTCAACTTCTACTATCCAAGACACACCGCTATCATTACTACCGGCTGCAACTATCTTTATATTTTTGTCGCACCATGATTTTCCCTTTACCATCAAGACGTCAGCTTCGACCTTTTGGCATCTGTGATGTCTGATGATGTCCTTGGAGAGTATGTAGGTAAAAGAGGTCTGTGGGTAGCGCTTGCGCCATGAAAAGATTTCCCGCGAGAAGTGATCTTCATGGAAATGACTTACAAGTACATACACAGGCTTACCCTTGGACAGAATCACCGGCATACAATCGGCGGGATCCATCCAATAATCGAAGACCAATACGCAGGATTGGGTCTCCACAGCAAAACCACTATGAAAGATATATGTCAGTTTCATGATTCTCATTCTGATTTACGATTGAATCTTTGAATTCTTTCTTGGACGATTTGAAATAGGTATGTTTCATCTTACCGCCCCAAAAAGGATAGCTTTTCTCTTATCCTACTATATTTAAACGGTTTGACGAATCTCATATTTAACCTCCATGCCAAGGATATCCATGATTTTTTCAACCGTCGATAGGGAAGGGTTGCCTTTACCGCTCTCTATTTTCTTGATGGTAGAAATGGCTATCTCAGACATGTCTGCGAGGTCTTGCTGGGTAATCCTCAAGGCCTTACGCTGCAATTTCATTACTTCTTGAATTTTCATACCAAGTAGTGTATTATATTGTACTTTTCCTGCAAAGTTAACCAGAAAATCTAGATTACGCAAGAAAAGGTATAATATATTGTTCTTTTTATAAAAAATTATAAGTTTCTGAGATTTTTCTTGTTTTTTTGCCTTTGAATATTGTTTTTTTCTTAACTTTGCATGCACAATTCATTATAGAAATCATGACTATAGAAGAAGCTATCAAACAAAGACATAGTGTACGAAAGTACATACACAAACCTCTTTCAACTGAGGTAGTTAGAGCACTTGAAGAAAAAATCTTGGAGTGCAACAAAGAGGGTGACCTTCACATACAACTGGTTACCCAAGAAACCAAGGCATTCTCCGGCATTATGTCATATGGAAAATTCCATGGCGTGGAGAACTATCTCGTAATGGCAGGGCAAAAAGCCGACGATCTTGATGAGCGTATTGGCTATTATGGCGAACAGCTTGTGCTGCTTGCCCAAGTCCTAGGACTCAACACCTGCTGGGCAGGATTAAGCTATCGCAAGGTGAATGAAGCCTACAAGATTGAAAAAGGGGAGAAGTTGACATGCATGATTGCCTTGGGATACGGAGAGTCACAAGGGGTTAGTCACAAAATCAAGACCATGAAACAGGTGAGCAATGCAACCAGCAATTCTCCTTCATGGTTCCGAAAGGGCGTGGAAGCAGCTCTTCTTGCTCCCACTGCCATCAATCAGCAGAAGTTCTCATTCTTCCTGCAAGACCAGGAAGGTACAAAAGCTGGTTGTAAACCCAAAGTTCTTGCCAAGAGAGGCTTCTCAATGGTAGGATATACCAAGATGGACCTCGGTATTGCCAAGCTTCACTTTGAAATAGGAGCAGGAAAGGAAAACTTTAAGTGGGTGGTAAAGAAAGGATGAGAGACTTCACGGAAATATGGCAACTTCAAGATACCATCATTACAGCAGTCAACGCATGCGGTTATGGTGTCTGGGATTTGCATGCTACCAGTTGGGGATTTCATCTGGAGTTAACAGAGCATTTGGATGATGCAGAAATCTGCAATATCTGCAGTCAACTTCCGCTTTCTGGAGATTATGAAGGAGAAGGCACAAATGGTTCTGTTCTAAGTTTGTACAACTACTGATTATTGATGTTCAAAAATAAAATAAAGCATATAAATTGTATTGCAAGGATTATTATCTTAAATATCCGTAAAAAAATTACGGCGTATTGATATTTTGTATATCTTTGCAACTGCTTAGCTGCACTTGACATTATAATAAAAGATAGTTTGCATTGTTTAAGTGTGTATTAGCTTTGCACCAACAAAATTGTTATCAATTAAAAATAAAGTATATATAAGCATGCTAGTAAAATTTGCCGTAACGAACTATAGAGGATTTGCCAATCGTATAGAATGGGATTTGTCGAAACCAAGTAACTATTCGTTCAATACTTTTGCCATTAAAGATGGTATCATCAAGAATGGCATCGTATATGGACCTAATGGTTCTGGCAAGTCGAACTTTGCAATGGCCATCTTCGACATTACCAATCATCTTTCACAGAAGTGGAAGAAGGTGAACTATTATGATAACTTTACATATACGGGAAAGTTGAACTTCCCCGTAAAATTTGAATATACATTCAAGTTTAGAGATAATACGTTACTATATACATATAGCAAATCACCTGATGGAAAACTGGAGGAAGAAGAACTTGTTGTGAATAACAAGCTTATTTTCTGCAACAAGAATTCTGTCTTGACATTGGATGATGTTGAATTCCCGATGGATTCTGCGGTGAAGGCAAACCTTGCCAATAACGCCAATAATGTATCCATCGTAAACTTTCTGCTTACTTCCTATCCTCTTGCCAAGGAACATTATCTTCTGAAACTGCAGCAATTCGTAAACTCAATGTTATGGTTCAGAAGTGTTGAAAAAAATGAGTTTATGGGGTTGGCTACTGCTCCGGCAAATCTCGATGAGTATATCATCAAGAAGAAGCTGACTCGGGACTTTGAGGAATTCATCCATCGGGTAAGCGGACAAAGTTTTGAGTTTCAGGAGCCAAAGGATGATGATAAAGAGTTGTATTGCGTATTTGGATTAGGTCGCATTCCTTTCGATAAGATTGCATCAACGGGTACTCAATCTCTGATGCTGCTATATTACTGGCTGAAACAGATGACAAAAGCATCGTTCGTTTTCATAGATGAATTTGATGCTTTCTATCATTTCAGACTCTCTTATGAGGTTTGCAAAACCCTCTTTTCCCTTCCATGTCAGGCTTTTACGTCATCACACAACACCTATCTGATGACCAACGACTTGCTTCGTCCAGATTGCAATTTCATCTTGCAAGACAACAAAATCAAGCCGTTGAGCGACTGCACTCAAAAAGAGTTGAGATTCGGGCATAATATAGAAAAAATGTTTAGAGGTAACGCATTCGAAGTATGATACTATTTATTCAACTCACAAGTAGAACAGTATGTGAATACCGAAGATTGCAAAGTAGCTGTACTCAATGCTTTCCCAATTTTTCTGTTTGACTATTTCAAATAATATTTTAAGAGAAGGTTATCATACGAGGACATTCTATTAAGCAACAAATTTGGACTATCTAAAATTATATTTGCACAAATATGCGTAAGGGCAATAGGTTTAAGAGTGGCTAAGCTCATATTGACATTATTACTGACAGCAAGGTTGCTTTAATTCATCTAATTATTCGTTTAAAAAAAGGGCTAGCCCCATAATCAGGACTAGCCCCCAGTTTTAATTATTTTCTCGATGCAATGAATGTATCTTGAAAGCTGCATAGCACTTCAAGAAAGATTACTTAACCTCAATGTGCTTAACATCGTCTTTCTTCTCCTCCTTGGCTATCTTAGGAATCTCAATCTTCAAGACACCGTCACTGACCTCAGCGGAAATCTTCTCCTGATCAGCATCCTCTGGCAAAGCATAACTCTGAGAGTAGCTGCTGTAAGAGAACTCACGACGCAAGTAATGCTCTTCCTTCTTCTCCTCCTTCTTCTCATCCTTGTTCTCGATGGATACATTCAGATAGCCATCCTTATCGATGTTCATCTTGACCATATCTTTCTTCAAACCAGGAGCTGCAACCTCCATCGTATAAGCTGTAGCACTTTCCTTGACGTTGACTGCAGGAGCTGTTGCGTTCATGTGTGGCATCAAGCCTGTATCAAAGAAGTTGTCATTAAACCAACTGTTCAACCAATTTGAAACACTGTTATTTCTACGAGCTAACAACATCATGTAAAACCTCCTAATTCTATTTTTCTCGTCCTCTCTTCGCCTTCCGGCTCAGTCGGGATTTCTCATTGTTTTTAATTTATCCTTTTTAATAACGATTGCTTCGGCTTACGAGACTCAAGGATTTCTAGAAACCCTCAACTGTCATTACTTAGGGTTCTTGTCGTTCCCCTTGCCCTTTCGGCTTCGGCTTTCACTCTATGTAGGAGCAAGTTACGTGCCAACCCGGTTTGTAGATTTGGAGTAAACAGTTTTTGCCAATTTTGACTAAATATTCTGCAAAATTGACAACAATGGATAATTAATTTAAACTTTGCTGCTAAAACTTCATGCTTTTTAAACCTGTTTTTCAATCCATGCCATCAGTACTGCTACAGCATACTGCTGTTCTTCTCCTGTCAGCTGTCTTCCGGCAGGTATATGATGCCATTTGAAGAAACAACCACGGCAACAGCAGCCTGTAGCATGCTGGGCAATGAATACAGGATGCCCTCTCATCGGTGTCTGCTTGCCGTCATTGGGAATCACGGCAGGAGCAAGGCGTTTGGCAACGAAATCCTCCGCATGCTTACGGATGGTAGCCAAACCCTTTTCTGCAATATATTCCTTATCCTTCTTCGAGAGATGGAATCGGCTGCGAAAAGCTGATTGGGAAAGTCTTTCAAACAAATCAGTCAAGTCATACTCTTTGTCTGGAGAAGTTTCGCTTTCCATGTCTTCTGAAGAGATAGAGTCTTTCTGATGATCCTCTTTCTCCTCAGGAAACAAATTGAGTTCTACATATTTTGCTTGGTTTACTTTTGATTCTTTTTTCATTTCTATTAGCCTCCTATATCTAGGAATCTCCTATTCATATTAATGGATATCAGACTCTTACGCTGCAATTTCATTACTTCTTGAATTTTCATACCAAGTAGTGTATTATATTGTACTTTTCCTGCAAAGTTAACCAGAAAATCTAGATTACGCAAGAAAAGGTATAATATATTGTTCTTTTTATAAAAAATTATAAGTTTCTGAGATTTTTCTTGTTTTTTTGCCTTTGAATATTGTTTTTTTCTTAACTTTGCATGCACAATTCATTATAGAATAGCAGTTTATAGTTTACAGTTAATAGTTTATAGTTTACGATTGATTTCGTGGTTATTTGCTGATAACTTGCAGATTTCTTGTGATTTTCTTGGTGGTTTCGAAGAAAAAGCGTAACTTTGCGGTTAGATATTAATAAAATGAATTATTATGGCACAGGTAGCAACAATGAATCAAGCTCAATTGCAAATCCTCGATATGCTGTCATTTATCAAGACTCCTGAGGCTTTGCGAGATTTGAATAAGGTAATCTCCGATTATTTTGTTCAGATGGCTGATGCTGAATTAGATAGAATGTGGAATGAAGGAACCCTGAATGAAGAACGTATCGAGAGTTTCCGGCATCTCCATGAACGTACTCCGTACAATAAACCAATATTATAATCTTTAGGTTATGAATATTGTATTGGATACAAATAGTTTGATTATGTCAATCGCCCCTAGAAGTCCGTATCGTAAGGTGTGGAATGCTTTTCTTAGTGGCGATTATAACCTTTGTGTGTCCAATGAAATAATAGAGGAGTATTCAGAGGTTTTATCTCGTAATATATCTCCTCAAGTTTCTGAGGCCATCGTTTATGCTATATTGACTAGACCCAATGTAATTCGCAAAGATCCTCATTATACTTTTGCTTTAATTGAGGCAGATAAAGATGATAATAAGTTTGTAGATTGTGCCATTGCTGCAAATGCAAAGTGTATTGTTACAGAAGACAAGCACTTTAAGGTCCTGGAAAATATTCCTTTTCCTAAAGTGGAGGTTATAGGTATAGAGGATTTTAAATGTTATTTGGATAAGTGGATATAGGTTTATGTACTGGTTTTGGTATATCACCATTACATGTAAGGTGCTAGATAAAAATCCTGAGCGTTGGCTTTGTAAAAAGAATATAAAAGGAAAAAGCGTGCAAGCCACATCATAGTCGCCTGCACGCTTTTTTTGTCATCTAAATTTCTGATGATTTCCAATCGAACACGATGGTGTTGTCATCTTTGATATTGAAGCTCATACCTACCTTGATAATTTCCTTGCCGCTCATGGCAAAGGCATCGGCATAATGCTTGCTTTCTATCTGCTCAAGAGCCTCCTGGGCAGTCTTTCCAAACTTCAGCTCCATTACATAGATAGTATCGTCAGTCTCCATGGTTATATCAATTCTCCCCTTTGACGTATGTTGCTCCACTATAATCCTGAAATTCGTGAGCAAGGCAAAGATGATATACATCGTTTGCTGGTAATGACCTTCGTAATGGGTGTTGTTGCAATAAGGCACCGTCTCCCAAAACGATTTCAGCAACTGTAATGCTTCGTCTATCTTGCCCTGTTTAATAAGCACCGACATCTTGGCGATGGTAGTATTACACATCGCAGTCTTTGAGGTCAGATAATGAGGCAACAAACTTCTGTACAATCCAACTCTTATTTCCTTGTTGGGAATGGCTAGGGTATAGAGCTCCGTTTCTTCATCATAATCCTTGATGGTGATGTAGCCACTCTGATAGAGCAGCGGCATGATGGTGGTCATGGTTTCCGTGGCAGCATCAAAGTCATCCTTTCCGGCTTCCATGCTCTCGCCCAGGTTCGCTGGCAGAAAGTTGAAATTGCGCATCATATTGATCAGATAAGTAGGAGTGCCAGATCCAAACCAGTAGGAATCAATCTTCTGCTTGGCAAAGCAGGTTAATAAGCTGAACGGATTATAAACGTCTGGAGAAGGCCATGTAAAATGATAGCCGTCATAATTATCCTTTAACTTAGCTAACGTCTGCTCATACGATAAGTTTAATTTTTCAGCAAGTGCCTCTATGTCATTCCGCATTCCGTTCACCAGTTCATCTTCCGTAATTCCGCAAATGCCGGCATACGGCTCGTCCATACTGATATTGGTGATGTTGTTCAATTCGCTGAAGATGCTGAGCTGAGAGAATTTGGTGATGCCTGTGAGGAATACGAAGCGGAGCAATTTCTCGCATCCTTTTAGCGGACTGTAGAAATTGCGCATGGCGTTGCGAAGTTCTTCCAGTTTTTCATCCTCGTGCACCACATCAAGCAAAGGGGCATCATATTCGTCAATCAGTATTACCACTTGCTTGCCCGTTTCCCTATAGGCAGTCTGGATAAGTGAGATGAGGCGGACGTTGGCATCAACAGCCGGATTCGTAATGCCCCATTTCTGCTCTTGTTCTGCAAGTTGCTGGTCGAAATATCTTTCCAGCTGGGCTATCTCCATGTGTTTGCCCATGCTCATATCGAAATGCAGCACCGGATAGCTTATCCAATCCTTTTCTAGCTTTTCGATGGCGAGTCCTTTGAAAAGCTCCTTCTTTCCTTCAAAATAGCTCTTCATGGTAGTCAGCAACAGCGACTTTCCGAAACGGCGTGGACGACTTAGGAAGAAATAAGTACCATCCGTATGTGCCATACGATATACATATTCCGTCTTGTCAATGTAGAACTTATCTTCCACTCTGATTCGTTCGAAAGTTTGTAATCCTATCGGATATAGTTTTCTTGCCATAATTGCTCGCCTTTCTTTTAAGTGATATTCTCTTTGTTGGCAAAGATACGAATAAATGGTGAAACCACCAAATTAAAAACATCTTTTCTTCATTTATGCCCCTTATCTCATTTCCTTATACCTTTTATTTCTTTTCTCCCTTCTCTTATTTCTTTTCTCTCCTCCTTTTATTTCTTTTCAGGCTTCCTCTTATCTCCTTTCTTCCTTCTTGCTGTATTAATAATGGGTTAATCTCGGGAAAAGTCTTGGTTGATTATAGGATAAAATGTTCTTTAACCCTATTGAAATCTCCGTTCATAGACGTTGAACCGCGGTTCAGCGTCTATGAATGGCGGTTCATCGACGTTGAACGGACATTCAACGTCTATGAACGGAGATTTTATCTAAGTATAAATGTTTCTTTTCTCAGTTGAAAGAACTGTTTTAGTAGGTTAAAATAGGCTAGGATACCATATGAGTGCAAAGGTACAAAATCAAATCGAATACACAACTTCTAGAACATAAAATATTGGATATTAATAACTTATATAATAATCGTCCAGACGAAACGGGACACTAGTGCAGATTTGAGTGAAGCTAAGAATCAAGAAATCCACAGCTGGCTTGAGTGCCTGCTGTGGATTCTTTGTTTTATATTAAAGTGTAGGATTCTTTAATACGGTCTTACTGATCAATCGTAATGGCATCGCCTTGTAGCGACCGGTGTTCTTTCCATTACTACCACTCACGAAACGTACGTTTGATATACCCTGCTTTCCATTGTATATATCGAAATAGTTGTACCAGTAACCATACTCCCGACTCGTATTACTAAAGCCTTGAGTTTCTGAGAGTAGTGACTTGGTCCAGAGAATCACATGATTTGGATTCTTAAGACTTTGACCTTCCAGGTATCCTCCGTATGGCAAATAGATGGTTCCCAACTTTGAGGCTGTTGTTTCCATAAACGTACAATAATACGATTCTCCAAGAGCTGTTTTACGCGTTTCTGTTATAAGCCTACCGGCATTAACCAAGTCCTCAAAGACAGATTTATCTGGTATCTCGAAGCCTTCAGGTGACAGTTCTGAGGACAGGTTTCCCTGCGTAGCATCTAAATACTTATTTTCAGAAATCTTGAAGTATCCGCCGATGGCACCTTTGTTGTTTTTGAACTCATTGATGTCTGGCACATAAGGACTATTGTCGGTAGCACCCAGATTACGGTCAAGCATGATGTAGGTGTTAGTTTCTCCCTGCACCTTCACTACACCATAATAGAATATACCTTTTACCTTTAGATTGTCATCACCACCCTCTGCTAATTCATATCTGTTTGCCATATCTTCTGTTATCTCATGGAAGATACCAGTATGATAAACAGTGTAGGTGATGTTGATACCAGCTGCATTCGTTATCGTAAAGGTGCCTTTCCAAAGATCATAATTATTATCGCGATCATCTTTCAACGTCACTTTCCAGTATTTTCCGTCAGCGCTAACAGTGAAATGGCCATCTTTATCTGTCAGTTTATTCCCTGTCGAATTATCCACTGTCTCATTATCCACTGTCAGTTTATCTCCTGTCTTATTAGGAATCTTATAACTGTAGGCATTCTTACCTACAGTAAAATGAAGACCATCATTTCTTACTACTTTTTGCATTTGATCTGGGCTGATTCCTTTAACGTCCTTATCCAACCAGGCAAAATAGTCCGGATGAATCTCACTGTCATTTTTTAACATGCTGACTTTTCGATTAGGGTCGTCTCTCATGAAATCGTAGCCCGCCTGAGTTATCTTCACATCAAGCTTGAGATCACCAGAAGATATCGTAACCGTTTCTGTTCTTGGGGTTTCATGAATGTTTGGATCCAGCGTAAACTTCAAAAGATATTTTGTGCCAGAAGATGACAGGCTACCACTTTCAGGAGTTGTAATTCCTTCACCCACCTGAGTATAGCCTTTAATCCAGCTATCTTTTTTGAAATTTACATCATATTTTGCAGATTCGAGCGTAGTGACCAAAGTGATTTTTGCTTCAGTAACTGCTGCCTTGATGGACAGATTATCGCTAACACCCAGTTCATAATCTTTGCAAGCTATCATATTGTAGATGGCAGGATTGTCATCTACAACATCTGCCTCCAGTCTGTTTTCCGGATCAGAGTTGACAGCATCATCCAGTTTTTCGAAACCATAGTCATTCACCTTGGTTACGGTGATGGTATAGTTATGGTTTCTCAAGAGGGCATACTGGTCCTTCTTGGTTTTTGCATCCTTGTAAAGCCCCACTTTATAGTAACCTTCTTTACCCTTGTATTTAGCCTTGATGATAACGTTAGCTACACCTGCAGAAGTTTCAGTTACCGCTACTTCACGGCTAATTCCATCGCCAACATCAGTGCTGCTAAATTCTGTTGTTGGTGCTAAGGCATCAGTAGGTTCATTATAACCAGCAGGAGCAATAGCACTCTTGGCAGCGGTATGATTAATGATAAGACTAGCATCTTTTTCAGGAAAATCAGTCTTTACCGCATCAGCTACTTTCAAGGTAACCTTGGCATATGGTCTCAACAAATCGACAGTTGGTGTACCATTCAAGAGTTTCTCTAAAGATACGCTACCCCAACATATAGGGTTGTTTGTATCTATTTCTCTATATGCAGCTTGCAGGTCTTTTGCTTCTTCTTCTGTGAGGTCATTTATATTTGTTACCAGATGAACCGTTTTAGTTCCGGATGGGATATTACTGATTGTTGCCGGATACGTTCCGTCTGCATTCATGCTTCCAATTTTGACATCCGCTTTATCTTTGTAAGTATTGCCTTCGCCATAAAACACTGCAGTAACGTTACTAATGCTTTCATCAGCACCCGCTCTAGTATTAATTTTCTTTTCGGAGAAGTTGGGCAACTCAATGTTCAAGGTTACCCCCTCGGCAGGAATTTCATCCCCGCCGAGTCCGATAGTCTCCATTGCATCCTTGCAAGAAACAAGGCAAAGGAGCAATCCCATCCATATCATTAAATGCTTTATCTTCTTCATTTTTTTCAATATTATTTATTCAGTTACGCCTTTAGGCTTACCTTGATACCATTCTCCATCTGCGTAATAGCCAGTATCGTCTTTGAAACTATTACCGTCAAAGAGGAGGATATTGATATTCTGCAGATTGATTCTGATATCTTTGTTATGTTCGCCTTTGATAGCCTTCAGGTTGATAACAGTTTTCCACCATCCATTTCCCACATCTTTTAATGTCCAAGAATTGCCTGATGTTTCGGTGCCTCTGGTCTTGTCTTCGATTGTGAATTCACCACTACCCTTAATACCATACTGCTTCCACCATCCCCACGTACGTTCTTGGGTATATATGGTAATCGCAATATCTTCAATTTCAGGCATGTCATCATACATATGCCATATAGGATCGGATGTAGGGTCATATACGATCCATCCTTCATGATCTTCATAATCGAAGAGAGGAATACCCGGTTCCATATGGTGAGGACAGCGATGCTTTGTAAAACCAGCATCAATATTCTCACAATTGTTAAACATAATCAAAGTCTCACCTGGTTTCATTCTCCTGTCATCGGTATAACCAATTTTTCTATACGGTTTCACATCTATAGCGAAGTCCTTATAATACCATCCAGTGTTGGTGTTGTCTGCAACCATTCTTACACCAGGCCATTCACCTCTGTCTTTTGTATCTGGAGCATCTTCTGCAGCAGTATATATCCATCTTTTTTGTTCGATATTACCACTACCATCTTGTGTTGTCTCACCAATTTGAGTATATACATAGATGTGGTGGTATTTCGGTGTAGGATCATTCGAATCAGTTGAATTTGCATTCCAACCATCACTCCAGTTGTTGTTGCCTACTTCTGGCTTTATTCCCTGAAAGCGCTCTTCATTTCCATCAGTATATTTATTGCGGTCATTAATCGCTCTGAAATAAATACGATAGTCACCGATAGGAGGACTTACTTTTACACGAACAGTCTGAGGAGGCAAAGATCCATCTTTTGGCGTTACCTTGAATTCATGAATGGTGGTCGTTTCAGGATCATTCTCAGCAGCAACCGTGAAAGTACCTGCAGCGGCATCCGATTCAGATATACTCATCTTGATGGTAGACTTACCTTTTGTATCTCTATTTCTATCCAGCACAATACCACCAAGGTTAGTATCCCATTTTATGGTTCTTTTATTCTTATCTCGATCTGTACTATTATAGTAGATGACAAGTTCTTTAGTTACATCCAGATAAGGTGTAACATCATAATTTACATCTATATATTTCTTGAGATTATTTGCCTTGATCCAAAACTTTGCAGTGCCTTTTCGCTGATCTTTTGCATAATCACTGATTGGGATATTTGGATTCACGCGAAACTCGATACTGTCATTGCCATTAGCGTCTTTACCACGTTTGGTGCCAATGATGATGTCTTTTGAGGCTATTTTAGTATCGCATCCAACCCCTACTGTGCCTGCATTCGAATTATATGTGATATAATCGTTTGTCGTTGACGTAACATTAGCCTCAGTCTTACTTACCCACAAAGTGGTATGGTTGAAGTCGGCATCTATTGGTACTGTCTCCCATGGCTTTACACTTACCTTGCAATCCAGCTCCATATTACCGAGGGTCTTGATAGCACCGGTAATTTCATAGAAGGTACCGCGAGGGAATACGGGTACGGTGCTGGTTTCATCCTTCTTATGACCCAAATCGATGCGATAATTGTTGTCTGCATAATCTCCTACCTTACCATTGATGGTAAGATAACTGCAGTCGGATTCTGATGAGATATATCGCTCTGGGAGATAATAGGTCTGCTGGAAAAGCCATTTGCCAGCAGCATTATCTGGAGCATCTTTCGCAGTTCCAGTTCCTACGATATCATCTTTATTATTTGTTGCCGGCTGAGCTCTGTTGTCTGTCCAATCGGTATAGTATACGGCAGCTCCAGATGATGCCTCATACGGAGTACTTGGAATACCCTTCTTGTATGCTTCTTTATCAGCATTATCTTTCCAAGTTGGAGTCACAAATTTACCGCCCCAGTAAAGATGGGTAAAAGGAGAGAGATTCTTGGCTAAAATACTGTTGATGCTAAAGGTCTTGCCTCCGAATTCTGCTTTACTTGGATCGAAGATAAGATTCAGCTTAACCTTTACGCATGTAAACTTCAGGTTAGCTGCTACCTCGGTATATTTATCACCCGCTGCTTTAATCTCGGTTACAGCGAGATTGCCTGCGGCATCCTTCTCAGGCTCATAAATCATCGGGATATTCGTGCAGACAGGCATACCTGGCTGAGCACCTGAAGGATAATAATTCAGCACGATATTTTTGAGTTTTTCTTCCGAATCAATATTCTTATTCTGGTCTTTCAACACATCACTCATGTTGGCAACCACATAGATATGGTAAGTGCCCGGCTCGATGGTGAGTTGATAGTTGGCTACATGCTGCTCTACCATCATCGTAGCCAGTGGGGCAGGGAGCGTCTCTATCAGGAGCTTGCCTTCATTTCCTGTAGGGAAAGCATAGAGGGTCAGGTCGTTGATCTGGCATTCATCTACCGTGGCATTATAGGTAGGAAGGCCGGAAGCATCGTCGGCACGGGTGCCGCGGCTGCTGAGCACGGTTGGCACGAGTACATGCAAGTTGCTTTCTGACGAAATGGGAGCGCGCTCGCCTCCAAGTTCGTCAGAGCAACTTACTGTAACCAACAATATAAACCAACTAACTAAACTTAAAATGAAATCTCGTATTTTCATTGTTTCCAATTTTTAAAGTCAAATACTCTTATGAGCTAAATGCCCGGAAGGGGCTCTGACACCTGAAACGGTTAGAAATCGACACGCTGGATGCGCTTGCTCCAATCCAGGATGGAAATGCTGAGCATCGCATACTTCCACTTGTTGCCCTGGAGGAAGAAGTCGAGCTTGTAGTCATACTCGCGGTCCAGGAATTCCTGTGCTGAATAATGGCGGGTTTCGAAGGCGCCACGGCCTTGAGCCAGACAGTCAGCAAGATTGATGCGTGCCACCTCTTCGCCTGTAGTCTTGTTCGTGATGGTGAGGATGGCGTTCTTGTCGTTTTCTTCTGCCGGATGCCAGATGAGTCGGGAGAACATGAGGGCGGCATGAGCGGTGCGCTCCGTTACATTGCCTTCCTTATCCTTAAACTCAGTGGTCCAGGTGTAGTATGGGGTATATGTCAACTCCTCGTCGGGGAGGAGAGAGTTGTCGTAACTGATATCGCCGTTGGCATTGGTTATCTGATAACTGAAGTCGTCGGCATTGATGTTGGCAGGCTCATCGGTCTGATGCAGGCTGATGGTGAGCTGCTTGGTATCACGAACCAGACCGATGGTATGGCGTGTAACCTGCAGGTCTTTTACTTCAACCAGTTCGTTGCTGAGTCCTTGCCAGAGTGTATCGAGCGGTTGGCTCTGGTTGTTCACCTTGCCCTGTTCGCGGTCGAGTCGTGCATGGAGGGCGGTGATGTTGTCACCCTGCTGTGGCAGAGCTATCTGGAATTTGGCACCTGGCTGCGCGAGTGCATCTTCGTATTTCTTTTGGAAGGCGAAGGTTGCGAATCTGTATTTGCCCGGTTCCAGATTGATTCGCATGGCATAGTTAGGGTCCTTGAGCGGCTGTGATGTCGCATCGTTATAGGCATCATGGCGAGCAATGAAGTTGCCCTGCTCGTCGTATACGAATACGCTGAGGCCGCCCACATGATCATTGAACATGTCGGCACGCTGCACGTTGTAGTCGTACTTGAACTGCAAGTCAACACCCATGTCACAAGGAGGCAGGTTGTCGTGCATCAAGTCGTTGCAGCTGCTGAGCATACTGCCCGCCATGATGAATCCCCATCCCATGCATATATTCTTGATCCAACTGTTAAACTTCTTGTTTGCCATGATGCTTATCTGTTTTATGAAGATGCATAGCTTGCACCTGCTTCGTTAGTACCAGTACCTGAACCTGCGGTTCCCAGGTCCTCATTGCTTGAGCAGCTTGCTGTCATAGCTGCGATGACAGCCAAGCCAAATAAATGTTTAATCTTCATAATTTTTGAAAGTTAAGCTTGTATATAATCGTTATTCTCTAATTTTCTGTTATTCCAATTCCTTTATCTGCTTGAAGACATCTCTTACACGCTCTGCCTCTTTCGAGTTGCCTGCCTTGGCAAGATGCTTTTCGGCAGAAGTAAGGTCACCTTTCTGCAAATCGGTGCAGGCGGCATTGAGATTCGCAGTCTCATCATCTGGGAAGAGGCGGACAGCAATGTCGAATACCTCGTTAAACTCTGGCGAACCCGGCTCGTAAGTCTGTGCCACCAGGAACATCTCCTGCAGAGAAAGCTGCTGTGGTTTGGTCTTCAATATCTCCTTGGCTTCTTCGATGCTGAACGGACGAACCATGTAGGTTACCGTATAGTCGCTATGACGGAGACGAGGATAGATATGATCCAGGATGTAGCGGTAACTTGCCGGATGGAGCTTTCTGATCTTCAGGTCCTTATCGTCGGGAGCCAGCGAGGAGTTAGCTATCTCGAGTATAGCTTCCTTATCAGCCAGATGACTAGCCTGAATCTTCTTCTTGAATCCTTCCCAGTCTTCCGGTGTAGCCTGATAGGTAAAGAGCTTGCTGTTTAAGGTGTAGAGGCTGCTCACATAGTTGCGGAGAGCAGCTGCACGCTCGTTGGCAAGGCGCTTGTTGTTGGCATACGAACCATCAGGCGAAGCAAAACCGTGGATATCAATATCTGTGATTTCAACGTTCTTGTCGTTCTTCACCAGGTCGATGGTGGAAGTAATCTTCTTCAGCTCAGTAGCATTCTCACGGAAGTTGGCAAGGATATTACTCTTGTTAACCACAAAGCTGAGATAAGCTTCACCCTTTTCGGCTCTCACCTTCTTGGCTTCCGCCTTCGGCTGCACGAAGAAGTCCTTCGTAATCTTCGGTGTACGGTCGATATCCGCAATCGGTGTATTGTCCTGTTCTATCAGGTTGCCGCATCCGCAGAGATCTTCCTTTACCGAGAGTTTGAACTTCTTCATCCATTTCTGATAAGGAACAGACTGGGCGAAGTAAACTTGCTGACTGGTCTTGTTCTTGCGGGTAAGAACCTGTGCCTGCGGATTCTTCTTGCTGTCGGCAAGTCGGCGGTATCTTACAGCCTGGTTTCTACCCTGGATGATGATAGGGTTGAGAGCGATAGAATCAGTTCCTACCATTACCGGTGTGAAAACAATCTGCTGCTCTGATTTCATCTTCAAATCGTTCAGATTCATACGGAAGGCAACGTCCATCTGGTTGCCGTTCTTGCGTGCTAAAACACTGTCTACCTGAATCTTGCCCCCTGCCAGCTGTTGAGCCTGAGCAGGCATGATGCCCTGAGAAAAGAGTATGCAGAGGGGCGAAATGACCGCATAAAGCTTCATTTTATCCATATTATGATTTCCCTAAAATTTTTTTGTATTCTGTCTAGTTATTACGTGTTTATATTGTCGGTTTAAAACAACAGTTAAATTAAATTCTTAGAACACGTATATGAGAGATAGTGCGGCTTTTGTAGGGCCCACATAGTTGCGGTTGTCTTTGTCGAGACATTTTTCGCATCGTCCGTAAAGCTTGTAAGGACTGTAGGCATATCCCAAACCGATAGAGCCTTCGAAATTGAGGTGCTTATTGAGTAACCACTGATAGCCGTAGGTGAGGCCTCCACCAACATACCAGCCTTCATAGTGCCTGCCCTCCAGAGTTTTCGGCAGGATGCCGAAGGGCATGTCAATGTTTTTAATGTTGTATTCACCGCCTAGGGCATGGATTCCGAAGAAATGGCCTCCAAACTTCTGGCAGGTGTACCATCTGTATTCTGGCATAACATTCCAGAATCTCATCTTCTTGTCGCCCGAGAACTTCCAGGGGTTCAGGGTGCCGAAGAGTTGGAAGGTTGTTTTCTTGCCCGTGCCGATTTCGATGCCGGCGTTGGCAGATGTAGAAGCCCATCCCAGTAAGTTGGTCTTCAGAGCGACCTCCTGCGCTCGCGTCGTTGCCAATGAAAGAATCAGCAGCAGCAACATAGCTGATTTTATGAATGTTTGCTTCATCTTATCTTTACTTTTATATTTGGTTTCGTTTATATTAAACTTAGTCTTCGTTTGCTAGTTGGTATCTTTTTTCGGCTGCAAATTTAAGAGGAATTTCTATGGTAAACAAGAAAATATTTCAAAAAGGTTATATTTATCTATGCAAACGTTTGCACGTTTTATGCAACCTGTTTGCGTACACACATCATAAAGCACTCTTTGTCTGGAGAAGTTTCGCTTTCCATGTCTTCTGAAGAGATAGAGTTTTTCTGATGATCCTCTTTCTCCTCAGGAAACAAATTGAGTTCTACATATTTTGCTTGGTTTACTTTTGATTCTTTTTTCATTTCTATTAGCCTCCTATATCTATGAATCTCCTATTCATATTAATGGATATCAGACTCTTCTGCTGCTGATGCTTTGTTTTCCTTGGGTTGTGGGTTGGGTACGAAGCCAAGGATGGCAACCAGACAACTCATCAAAGGACTGATGATGTTGAAGAAGCAGAAGGGGAGATAGACAAGTGTCGGGATACCAAGAACCGTACTCTGCGTCATACCGCAGGCTGTCCATGGAACCAATACGCTCGTTACGGTAGCGCTATCCTCTGTACTACGGCTCAAGAGTTCCGGACGATAGCCTCGTTCGGCATACTCATCCTTGTAGATAGATGCATTCATAATAATGCTCAGGAACTGGTCACCCATAACGAGATTGAGCAAGACACCTGATGTCACGGTGCTGCAGACTAGCGATACGGTGCTGTGGATGCTTTTCAGGAGCATGTGGGTAATGGCGTGGAGCATGCCGCTGGCTACCATACATGAACCGAAACACATGGCACAGAGGATAAGCCAGATGGTATTGAGCATGCCAGCCATACCTCGGGTGGCTACGAGATCATTGATGTTAGCCATGCCGCAATCTACCTGGGTATGGGTATAGCAGGTGGTCATGATTCCTTCAAAGAGGCTTTTGGCAGAGATGCTGTCTTCACCTGCTATCCCTACAAGTACTTCCGGCTGGAGAATGAGGGCACAGATGCATGCTGAAAGGGCTGAAAGAAGAAGTGTGATGAGAGATGGCGTCTTACGGTAGATGAGCCATCCTGTAAAAGCCGGAACGAGCATGGTAAACAGAGAGATATTGAATCCATGGCTCAGACCGGTAAGATACTGGCTTATATCCACTGGCTTGGAATCATAACAGAGTCCGATGATGAGATAGAGTACCAGCGAGAGCAGGATGCTTGGTATGGTAGTATAGAGCATATAGCGGATATGTGAGAAGAGATCCGCTCCGGCTATACTCGAAGCAAGGACGGTGGTATCGCTCATAGGCGAGAGTTTATCCCCGAAATAGGCACCGGAGATAATAGCTCCAGCGGTGTAGGGGGCTGGTATTCCCAGAGCATCACCGATTCCCATCAGAGCAATACCGATGGTGGCAATAGTGGTCCATGAGGTTCCCGTCATCACAGAAATGATGCTGGAGATGATGCATGCGCAGGGAAGGAAAAAGGTTGGCGACATGATCTGTACACCATAATATATCAATGTGGGTACCACACCACTGATCATCCAGGTAGCTGACATCATTCCGATGAGCAGCAGGATCAGGATAGATACTCCGGCATCGCCCACAGTCTTTTTGATCATCTCTTCAAAGATATTCCATTTCATCCTATAGATGCCCATACCGAGTGCTACACAAACGGCTGTGGCTATCATGAGGGCCACCTGAGAGGCACCAGCCAGGGCATCATCAGGGAAGATTTTGACAACCAGGACGATGAGGGTGATAAGTACTGCCAGCGGTATGACAGAAATAAAAGGATGTGGTTCAACTGGCTGCAGAGACGAGCAGGATGCCTGATTCTCTGCAGCTTGAGATTTCTGTTTCTTTTCTTCTTGTTCCATTTGTTAATATTCTCTTTTCATTTTAGTTTTTCATTTACTTTGCGTTTTCATCCGTTTCTTCAACGCTTTTCTTCTGTGTATTCGGCAAGAATCCTGCTATGATGCCGAGCAATGGCAGGAAGGCACTCACCTGGAAGATAAACTCGATGCTCGTCTTGTCTGCTAACCAGCCGAAGAAAGCAGAGCCCAAACCTCCCAAACCAAACATCAGTCCGAAGAAAATGCCGGCTATCAGTCCTACTTTATCTGGCATCAGGTCGGTGGCATATACCACGATGGAAGAGAAAGCCGAGGCAATGATCAATCCTGACAGGAAGGTAAAGATGATGGTCCACGTGAAGTTGACGAAAGGCATGGCGATGGCGAAAGGTGCTGCTCCCAGAATGGAAAACCAGATGACATACTTTCTGCCGAACTTGTCACCCAGCATTCCTCCTGCCACAGTTCCTATGGCAAAGGCTGCAAGGAACACGAAGAGACACAGCTGTGAAGTCTGTACCGAGACACCGAACTTATCCATCAGGAAGAAGGTGAAGTAGCTCGTGATGCACGCCGTATAGAAATACTTGGAGAACACGAGCATGATGAGGATAAACAGTGCCCAATACTTCACCCTTTTGGAAATATGGGTATTGAGAAGCGGTTGTTTCTGCGGATGGTTCACCACGTAAGCCAGTCGTGCCTTGTACCAGACTCCCAATCTTACCATGATGATGGCAGCGAGGAGGGCTGCAAGGGCAAACCAGGAGATGGCATGCTGTCCGAAAGGCAGGATGATGATGGCAGCCAGCAGCGGACCTACTGCCGATCCGCCATTGCCGCCCACCTGAAAGATAGATTGTGCCAGACTCTTCTTGCCTCCCGATGCCATCTGGGCCACTCTTGAAGCTGTGGGATGAAACACGGATGAGCCCAGACCTACGACGCTCACAGCCAGGAGAATCAGAAAATAATTCTCGGCAAAAGCCAGCAGGAGCAAGCCCACCAAGGTGAAGCACATGCCGAGGGAAAGAGCATAGGGACGGGGATGCTTGTCAGCATAAAGCCCCGTAAAAGGTTGCAGGATGGAAGACGTCATCTGGAAGACCAGCGTGATGATACCTATCTGTGCAAACGAGAAGTCAAACTTATCCTTCACAATCGGATAGATGGAAGGGATAATCGACTGAATCATATCATTCAAGAAATGGGAAATGCTACAGATGATGAGCATGGAATATACCGTACCCTCTACCATCTTAGGATTTCCCTTGATTTTACTACCTATTGACTTGATGTTCATTGTATTAATTTAAATTATTCTTTTTCATACAGTTCTATCGGCAAACCATCTGGGTCACTGAAGAACACAAATCATTTCATTACTTCTTGAATTTTCATGCCAAGTAGTGCTTTTCGTGCAAAGGTAACTAAAATTTCCAGATTACGCAAGAAAAGGTCCTATATAATATTCTTTTTATAAAAAATTATAAGTTCCTGAGATTTTTCTTGGTTAGTACCTTCCCATTTTCTAAGGGTGATTATGATAAATAGGCGGTACGTATATATCAGTTTGGAATTTGGACTACGGAAATATGCGGGTGTCAAATATTGTTTCTTAATTATCGCAATTTCCGTATTTTCAATCTAGAAGGTCATGATGATAAAAATCTTTTGGTTTGATAGCGTATTACTTGCTCTCTGCAAGACGAATCACCTATAGTTGTACGACCGTAAGGCTACAGTTGTACGACTATATAGGCTATAGTTGTACAACTCTGGAGTTATAGTCGTACAACTATAGGGGTTATAGTTGTACGACTACAGAATTCCGGATTTCCGAAGAAATTAGTAAGATTTATAACACGTTGATTATCTGACGATTACGAATTTCGCCATATTTCCAATATTCTTCAAGAAATATTTTCCGAGCGGAAATTCGTGATTTTCAGAGGATTTAAATCATGATTTTGTAAAAAAAAATAAGCCTGGTCAACTGACGGAACATGACATCTGTATAATGACCACTTATACCTGAAATAGGGCTATTTTTGATTAATTAATAGTTATTTTACTCACATTTTAGCAAATATCATTACCTTTGCAATTAGTTTAAATTAAAACACGTAATATTAAGAATATGATTTCATTTGAAAGTGATTACAACAATGGTATGCTGCCAGAGATTCTAGAAGCTCTTGGCAAGACAAACGGTGATAAAACATCTGGTTATGGTTTTGATCCATACTCAGAATCTGCAAAAGAGAAAATCCGCAAGGCTGTGGACAATGAGAATGCAGAAGTCTTCTTCCTGATAGGCGGTACGCAGACCAACACCACGGTCATTGATTCCGTCCTCATGGGATGCGAAGGAGTAATCTGTGTGGAAACCGGTCATATCGAGGTACATGAATCAGGAGCAGTAGAAGCTTTCGGGCATAAGGTCATTACCCTGTCAGGAAAAAACAGCAAGCTGACAACCGGCACCCTGTCAGCCTATATGGATACCTTCCTAGCCGACGAATCGCATCCTCACATGGTACAGCCAGGCATGGTTTATATCTCGATGCCGACTGAGTTCGGAATGGTCTACACCAGAGAAGAACTGGCTGCGCTGTATGCAACCTGCCAGAAATATGGCCTCCGTCTCTTCATCGATGGTGCACGACTGGGATACGGTCTGGTTTCAACGGCATGCGACTATGACTTGCCATTCCTTGCAAAACATTGTGATGTATTCTATATCGGCGGAACCAAGGTGGGTGCCATGATGGGAGAAGCTGTGGTATTCTCGGGCATGAAGGCACCGAAATACTTCTTCACCAACGTAAAGCGTCATGGAGCCTTGCTTGCCAAGGGCAGAATGCTCGGCATCCAGTTTGACACGCTGTTTACGGATGAGCTCTATTTCAAGATATCGCGCCATGCCATCGCTACGGCTACCCGCATCCGCAGCATCTTCGAAAAGCATGGTATCACCATTGCCTACGATTCTCCAACCAATCAGCAGTTTGTAGTACTCTCACCTGCCCTCTACGAAGCCCTTTCCCAAAAAGTAGCATTCGAGATATGGGAAAGAAAGAGCGAACATGAAATCATCTGCCGATTCGTGACAAGCTGGGCAACAAAGGAGGAAGAACTCGACGAGCTAGACCGTATTCTTCAAGCTTACGCTTAAGAAGGCTAAGGATGGTTCTCCTCCAGAATCATCCTTAGCAATTCTTCATTTGCCTCGTTGTTAATCTCTGCATCCTCCAACTCAGAGAAATAGTCAAGCGTAGCTGAACATTCGCCTGTGATATCTATCCCTATCACTTTTTCATGGGCATAGATGATGCGAAGCACGGCTTGGAGCTGCATAAGTGTCATATCTCCATTGCTCCAGTCGGTGATGGCATCCTGCTTTCTCAATACATCCTTGTCGATGGATATGTAAACCGGCTCATGTATAAGTTTACCTGCCTTCGACGGCCAAGCCTGGTGATGGTCTATCTCTGCCTGACTGTAGAACAACACCCTCTCTCTTAAGTGAACAGGCACCTGGGCTATCAACTCGTCCGATGCCCCCACAATGATAACGTGTTTGACAAACGGGTTCTTCTCCAAAACATCTCTCACCCAACCGCCACATGACACAACACCCTCCCATTCCGGTTGCTGCATATCCGGATGATGGTCGAAAACTATGAGCGAGAAAGGTTCATGAATTCTTGACACCCAATATTCCGTAAGATAATGGAAATCTCCGGAATCTATGAAATGAACGGCTTTGGCAGGAAAAGGAGCCAATCGGCGATGCAGTTCCTCGCTACCCTCTTCGTCACAATAGCAGTCTACCCCTTTCATGTCCCGGCAATCTACATGGATAATATTCTTATTTGAGGCAAATGCCTCCAATTCGTATACACCGGTAAAGTTAAGGAGAATGATAGGTATTTTCTTTTTCATATTGAATCTGAGAACTTATATGTCTTTTGTATCATCTTTAAAATGTACAAAGGTACGTGTTTTTTCTCGAATTACAAAGAAAAGATGCAATTATTTGCAAAACATTACGTTTGTTTATAAAATGTAATATATGGTATACTGAACTTTCGCATGTAAGTTTCACACGCCATGAAAGGGCGAAAGTTCAGTATATAACAATATCAAGAATGTTCATGCAGCCAAGCTTTCTGCTCGTAGCTCAGACGATCCCAGTTGGTTCTCTTCTTTCTTTTCTTACCGCCACCAACTACTGCCTTTGTCGTGCCCTTAGCTAGGACACCAACAAATAACAACATTAACAATGTTTCCATAATCTTATGATTTTACTTTGTTATACTAAATGTTCCAAAAGGAATCTCCTGGGCAGACGATACTGCCATGTAGATAATTCCATATTCTCCTGGTTCAAGCTCTGAAGCCGGAATAGTGAGCAGATAGCTCTGACTGCCATACTTATGTCCGGAGAAGGCAAGATATCCTTTCTTCTGGGCATCGGAACTTCCAAGCACCGCTGGCTGGAGCGTCAACCACTGTATTCTTCTATCCTTCTTGGAAGCCTTAAAGCGCACGATTCGGTAGATACCCATCGGATCATAATCATTTTTCTCAGCCTTGATGAGTAAGCGTATGTCCTTGCCGTCGTTTTTAAGAGAATGAGCAGACTTACCTCCGGCAAAAGCGATATCCATTCCTTCAACTCCAGCTAAAGTGTTCACTGCATCAGCAGCAAGCCCTACACCGGCAGCCGTTCCCATCACTCTCACACCGGTCTCCAATCCAGACATACTACCTGTGCTCAAACCTACCATTCCACCAGCAAAGCCGAGGTCACTTACTGCACCAGCAATCTTTGAGAACTTTGAGAACTTGTTCTGGTGTTTTTCTACCTTGCCATTTTCCTTCGGAAGAACGACGTATGTGGAATCGCTGGTAAGTATACAATAGCTACCAATGAACTCTGGCTCTTGAGCCGTTACCTGTTGTGCATTTGAAGAAGCAGCTAGTGCCAATGCCGCGATAGAAAAGAAAAGTTTCTTCATATTTTTAAAGTCTGTGCCTGGCTCTTGACAACGTTTTATTTAAATTGTAAGGTTAGCGGAAAGGGGTGGAACCAAACCGAATCATCTGCACTCATAGGCCTTCGCATTGCCACTCCGCCAGAATCTTCAGTTGGTCCACCCCAGTTGTGTGTATATACTAAATCTTTCACGGCCAAGGTTCCTCGGTCGTGAAAGAGGTACAATTCACTCTATGGGGCATCCCTGCAAGATTATCGAGCGGATGAGTTTGCGAAGTTCATGAGTGTCGACTTTACAGTTACACCTTAACGCTGTTGTACGTATTGATGCTTTTGCATCACGTTTGCAAAGATACGAAAAAATGCTGTAGCAGCCAAACTTTTCATGGCTTATTTTTCTTCTCAGAAAAGCTCGTTTTTCGATTTTTTTGACAAACCTTCGTTTTTTTTGCGCATATCTCTATGATAAATAATATTCTCTTCCTCTTAACGCGCGCGATGACATTCTTCTTACTGTTAAAAAAGTTAAAACTAAAACTTTTCGGGAAAAAGAAAGCAACAACTACCACATAGCCGTTATATGGTAGGTAGTCGGATAGGGAAATATATATAGCAGTAAGAATGAGGATGAGTCCCCTTGTGGGTGACCCATAAAAGTATAAAATCCCTATTCTAACTAACTTTTCTAAGAAAACCAGACAAATATAATAACACACACAACAAAAAAGTTCTCCGACACCTATTGGTGTGTGTTATTGTTTTTTTATTTTATTTTTTATTCTTTGTGGACAAAACATAGACACTATTAGGATATTACTTGGATATTACTTGGACATTACTTGGACATCTTATTTTTGAATCCTAATTAAATAGCAGAAAAATAAGCTGTTACCAAAAATATAGTCCGTCAAATTGTGAGTTGTATTTATAGAGAATAGTAGGTTTGTATCTACTTCGAAGTTCAGCTGTTCTCTTGAAGGGTCATAATTCCATCTGGCTTTCTGCGCCCTTTTGCAATCATCTAAACGGCGAAGATGTTCATTGCCTTGTGAAGACGAGAACCCCTTGCTGGCTCTCATATCAATAACGTTTTTTGCTCTGCTCATAATTGTTTTTTTAGAAAGGTTCTTAAGAAAGTATTCCCAGAGCCTAATCCCCCTACGGCTTGCCGCACGAATGTCAAAACGTTTTACTTAACGTTTTTGGGGCTTTCAGGATGTTTTTCTAAAACCCCGTATTAGGCTACAGGGATGTAGTACATTTCCCTCTCATGCGCAAGCGCATTTGTAAAGAACCATTACCTCGATATTTCTGATGCAAAAGTAATGATTCTCGATGAAAGAACAAGCATAAATACGATATACCTTTGAAATTAACAATTGCAAAACCTCCCAATTGTTTCACGGTTAAGATGAAATATATGTTTTCCATATCGAACAAAGAATTTCTGGAATGCTAATATGCATAAAACTCACAGATATGAAAAAGGGTTGTTTGCCAATAAGGACAATATTGAAAATATACCAAGATTTTTACAAAAAACTTATTAAAACAATTTAATTTTCAACAAAAACATAGTAAATTCGTATTTTTATCTATACCTTTGCAGAAAATTGAAACATATAGTAATGGTATTAAAAAATGCACTTATATTGGATAAACATAGATGTAATGTTCCCCATTACATCCTCAACTGTAGTCTTCGGAAATAATATCTATCTTGCTTGAGATAACATATTATTAACGAATTTAAAATTACATGGGTTTAATCATTTTATATTTTTTAGGTGCTTTGTCACTATCCTTTTTATGCTCCGTCCTGGAGGCGGTATTACTTTCTACTCCGATGTCGTTTATCTCGATGAAGGAGAATCAAGGCAGCAAGACTGCCTCACTGATGAAACAGTATAAGAATAACGTAGACCGTCCGGTGGGTGCCATTCTTTCACTCAACACCATCGCCCACACCATCGGTTCTGCCGGTGTAGGAGCCGAGTCTATGAAACTCTTTGGCGAAGAATACTTCGGTATCATTTCCGCCATTCTCACTCTGTTGATTCTGGTACTTTCAGAAATCATCCCGAAAACCATCGGAGCTTCATATTGGCGCTCTCTTGCCATGACATCTACCAAGATCATCCGTGTGCTCATCTTCATCACCTATCCTTTGGTACTGCTTTCGGAACTTATCACTAAGGTATTTACTCCGAAGAACCATCAGGCTTCCGTGAGTCGCGAAGAGGTATCGGCCATGGTAGACGTAGGTACTACAGAAGGCATCTTCCGTGAATCGGAAAGCAAGATCATCAAAAGCTGCATTCGCCTGGCAGGAGTAAAGGCAAAGGAGGTGATGACTCCATCCATCGTAGTAGAATCAGCCAACATGAATCTGACTACCAAGGAGTTTTACGAACAGAAAGAATGGAATTTCTCACGCATTCCCGTTTATGACAACAACAAAGATATCATTGTGGGATACGTATTGAAAGATATGGTTCTCAAATTGGTTTCAGACGATGAGTTCCAAACCAGATTATCCGAACTGATGCGTCCGATTCTTTCCTTCAACGAGGATGAATCTCTATACCAGATATGGGAAAAGATGTTGGAAAAACGAGAACACATCTCTATCATCGTAGATGAATACGGATGTCTGAGAGGAGTGGTTTCCATGGAAGACGTAATCGAAACGATGACTGGCGTAGAAATCGTAGATGAAGACGATGTGGCAGTGGATATGCAGGCATTGGCTAAGGAAAAATCGCGCATGATGCACCAAGGTGTTGCTTCTGCCATTCCCGGCAGTAAAGTTTAATATTTACAGAACATTGCATTTTAACAATAGAGGGTGGGTCATGGAGTTATGCCCCACCCTCTCTAGTTTAACCAGGAAATATCGCAACCTTGATGACTCCATCCTTGCGGTTCTCAAAGACATCGTATGCCTCTTCTATTCTTGAAAGCGGGAAACGATGGGTAATCAGAGGAGTGGTATCTATCTTTCCCTGGGCTATCAAATCAAGGATTTCCCCACAGTCACATCCATCCACACCTCCCGTCTTGAAGATGAGGTTTTTGCCATACATATCAGGAAGCGGAAGCATCTGCGGCTTGTCATACATCGCAACGATGGTGACGATGGCATTAGGACGGGCACACTTCCAGGCAAGCTGGAAGGTATCAGGTCCACCTGCAACCTCCATCACCACATCTGCTCCCCCATGCAGACTATGTTGTTTGACAAATACCTCACAATCCTCCGGTTCAACAACCATCACCTGAGGATAATGCTTCTGGATGAACTCTCGCCTATCCTTTGATTTCTCACAGACGATGATGTTTCTCGGATTCTTGAGCAGGGTGCAAAGCAAACAGCAGACCCCCGTAGGGCCAGCACCGATAATCAAGACTGTATCCTCTTCCGTAATTTCAGATATTCTCGTAGCCCAGAATCCAGTAGCAAGGATGTCGCCAACGAAGAGCGCCTGCTCATCGCTTACCGAATCAGGTATCTTGTTCAAGCCGGTTGTAGCATAAGGAACCCTCACATATTCCGTCTGCCCGCCATCGATTCTGCATCCCAGTGCCCATCCGCCATGTGGAGAAGTACAATTGTTCACGTATCCATGCTTGCAATAGAAGCATTCTCCACAGAAGGTCTCTACATTCACGGTTACTCTGTCTCCCGGCTTCACATGGGAAACCCTCTCCCCTACTTCCTCTACAATGCCTACCATTTCGTGGCCAACAGTAATCCCCGGTACTGCGCGAGGCACAGAACCATGCTTGATATGAAGATCACTGGTGCAGATACTGCTCAGCGTTACTCTTACGATGGCATCATGCTCATCTATTATCGTAGGCTTCCCTTTTTCTGTGAAGCCAAACTTTCCTTGCTGGATATATGTAAATGCTTTCACCTTAATTATATATATAAGTATTATTATTCACGTTAAATCATGCTGCGAAGTTACAAAAAACATTTTAATCATACAAGAAAAAATACAGATTCTTTCTCACCTTTTGACCTGTAAACTATTAAAAAGTCTGTCTTTTTTTACAAGTAAGACCATTTTTTGTGATTTTTCAGCAAACAAAACCATAAAATATACTCTGATGTTCAAATAGTTAGCCAAAAATTTGGAGAATAGAATATTTTTTCTTACCTTTGCAAATGAAAGATTTGAATTCAATTTTTTACAAAATATAGCATGTATCAAGATTTAGATTTTACTGATAACAATCACTATCAGGAAGATTATATAGATTCGCCGGTTGATGATTTCGACTGGATGCCTAATTTATTTGCCAAGCTCGCAAATCACCTGCGAACTTCAACTTCTGCTGATGTTATCAGACTGGGAACCATCGGCTGCATCAGAAACCATGAGCCGGGAGATGATTCACTTCTCCAATGGGAAGAAGTAGAAACAATGCGTCGCTATATAGATAGCGTTAACAGAGGCTTGGGTGCACCAGAAGATCCCACACTCCAGCAGTTGCTCCATTCTACAGAATGGACTAACTATGGTATTTTTACCATGAACTTTATCTCGGATAAGAACCTCGACTATAAAGGAATCTGTGAGGTTGAAAATACAAATCTCTCATACGCCAGCATGGCTTTTTTAATTGCTCTGGTAAAAGGGATGAGTATGATTAATCTCAAACATCCTTCAGCAAAGGGAGAAAACAATCATATTTTCACATACGTAATTCCAAGTCAATTCTCCACCTTCTCCTTTGCTTCATTCCTCAATGTGGCCAATGCACGTCTCGCTAACAAAGAAGATATTTCAGAACAGGAGATTGAAGAGTTGACCCAACTTGCTTTCAAGAGTCGCTACTGGAAACAAGAGACCTCACTCAAGAGTAAAGACAGCGAGTTGTTCATCTATGTCCTCAAGAACATCATTTCGGAAATTCTGGGACTGAAGCTTGACATCAATGCGGAATCCTTTGCCAAACAGGCAAAGAAGGAAGAGAAAAAGACTACCACTCCAACTGTAGATAACCATAAGAAGAAGGAAAAGAAAAAAGAAAAGACTATCCTGAAAGATAATTCCAAACCTTCTTTGGCATCTACGATGGTAAAAGTCTTAACAGAGGAGTCCCTCCCGCAAACCAAAGAGAGTCTTATTGATAAGACTATGCAACTCTATCCTACTCTCAAGATAAACTGTTTCAACACCACCCTATCAAGACTCCATAAAAATGAAGTTCTGAATTATTATAATGGTGGACTGATTGGAATAAAAGGCAAAAGATATGGAAGAGGCTACAAGATAGTTAGCCGTTTACATAAACATAAGGAAACAGATTAAGGCTAAATTTTGTGCCAAGAAAATCCAAAGGCTAAAAGACCATTGGGCTTTCTTGGCACTATTATATAATACTGTTGCAGCAACTAACGTTTGAGACGCTGCTGACGTCCCGGCTTCATCATCTTCATTGCCATGCCGAAACACCTCCTTCTGAAGTCCAGATCATTTTCATCGTCTCGTTTACCCCATCCGGTTCCTGGTCCTCCACCGCCACCGCTGCTTTGAGCTATCCTTGTAGCTGCATCCAGATATCCCATATACAATGAAGACGCTATAGAACAAATCTCTGCCGCACTTTCTGCCATATTTTTAATCACAGAACCATCGAAAATGCTACCTACGGTGGTGTCCAAAAAATCTCTCTGTTCATACGAAAGAGTATCTTTAAGGGCATTAAATTTTGATAGTCTGCTCTTCATGTCAAGAGCTGATAAATAATAACCAAGTGTTTCCATTTCATGAATAGTTTGAATATTCACTTTTTTCGCCACCTCCTTATATTTCGCTTTAATCTCCTGATATTTACCTTCTGCCTTTGCCGTTTTTTCTACAGCCAAAGCAGTTTTCTGTTCTTCTGAACTTCTCTTTTCTTCGGCTTCATGGGTTTTTGCTTCCAATTCTGCCTTCCGTTGTTCCGCATCATGGAGCTTGCTTTCTGCAATTTTCAGTTTATCTGTCTTGTCAAGTATTTTCTCTTCTGTCTTCTTGATATCGGCATTGATTAGTGAAAGTTTGCGGTCTGCCTCTTCCTTAGAAATCTTTCCTGCAGCAAGGTCTCTATTGAGCTTTTTAATCTCCTGTTCCAGGTCTGCCTTATGAGTTTCAAGGTTCTTGATCATCGTAGCCAAAGCCTTCAGACGAGCAGCAGAGTGCTTGATTTCCCTGCTAAGTGAAGCAATAATTCCACGCTGATTGGTAATCGTTGAATTTTGCTGTTCGATGGTTTTGGTGTTTTCTCGAACCTCTTCTTCCTTCTCCTGAGCATCCTTCCAGAGTTTTCTGCGATACTCTTCTGTGGTACGATGAACGGTACCGGTTTCCTTAATGCTATCCCCTCGTTCCATACCATACTTCAAACCTACCTCATCTGCATATTCGGTGTGAAGGCTATCCATATATTCTGAAAGAGCATCCTTAGTATTATTACCTTTCAAAAAAACACCGAAAAAGGAAAACTTATTTTTCTTTGTTATCGGCAGGACTGTACAATGGCAATGTGGATTCGTTTCGTCCAGATGAACAACAAAAGCTGCTATATTTTGTTCTCCATATTTTTTACACATGAAGGCATAAGCATCTTTTGCCCATGCTTCAATTTCCGGCATTCTCTTCAAGTCAGAATTGTCGGCTCCATGCTCCCAATTGACCTTCTGGTTACCAAAAGCCAGATTTCTCATTACCTCTCGGTTGCCACCCAAAAGGAAGTTTACAACCGTGCGGTAATAAGGATTCTTCCCTTGATTGATTAAAGAAATGTTGGGATCTTTAATTCCACGTGCTTCCAGATTCTCCTTAATTCTTTGTGGAATTGATTTTGTCTTATCAACCTCTTTAACTACTCCACCCTTTCCTATTTCAAAGTTGAGATATTCTCTGGAAGGGTCATAATTCCATTGAGCTTTCTTAGCAGCTTCTCTATCAGCCAACCGCCTTAGATGCTCATTACTCTGCGATGTTGTGAACCCCTTTCCAGGTCTCATGTCTATAACATTTTTAGCTCCGCTCATAATTATTTTTTTTTTAAGAAAGGTTCTTAGGGAAGTATTCCCTGAGCCTAATTGCCCCACGGCTTGCCGCACGAATGTCAAAACGTTTTACTTAACGTTTTGGGGGGATTTATAAGTTCCGGACTGAACTTAGTATTAGGCTACTAAAGACGTGAGAAACATCCCTCTCATGCGCAAGCGCATTTGTAAAAGAACCTTACTTTGCTATTATTACTATTTCTACTAAATGATTTACTCTATTTCTCTTAAAGAGATGTGTAACGAGGCAGCAGGAAGCTGTGAAAGCGATACCAGTGCCATCTTGTCAAGCTCCTCTTTGCTGGGATTAGTGACAACAATGGTCGGATTAACAGAGACCATTTTTACCTGAAGAATGAGTTTGATATCGATTACATTCATCTCGTGAAGAGTCTTTAAAAAAGAGACAACTGTCGGACGAGTCCATTTCCAGTCTTTGCAAAGTTGAGAAATGTAGTTGCGTTTCAGTTCTCCATTTTCAAGACCATCAATATGCCGGGATAGCAAATATCTGAAAGCCTTGATTCTCGAAAAACGCTTTGGACTCACTATTACGTAATCATTGCCCAAAAAGTCCATTACCTCAAAAGGAATATGTATTGAGTATTTCTTTTCTGTCAATTTTGATGTTCCGGTCACGGAGCATGGTGCATTTTTTGCGTCACCAATGTCTCTTGTTTTTTTATTTTCAAGTATCATATGAATGATTCTATATTTACAATCTATTATTTAAACTAATTCTATCATAAGGCTGTAACGAAAGCTAAGCAGCCTTTCGGAAAATCTCTTTCTACTCTCGCAATTTCCTCAGTGCGTGCTTGAGAGATACTTTCGAACCATCCTACCCATTTCCAATGAACTTTGGGAAAATGACTCCTGCACCCATAAGAGTAGATATGCATTCTGCTTCAACCAGAAGCCTTCCATCTGCCAAGATGAGAACAACGGAAACGACTGCCGTCAATGAAAATATTTCTTTCTTCTGGACAGAATCATATAAACCAACACATACCTTCAAGGTGGTCTTCTAAATTGGTCCATCGACATTTTCATTTTTCCCTTCAAGGCAACAAGCTCCTGCTTGCAGCCTTCTACAACATCTACCGATGTTTGAAACTTCGGATGGCTATTGCAGCTAACCTGGGGAGATGCTATAGCCATCATACACAAAAAGTGATTTTTAATTTTCATATTTTTTATAATTAATTTAAAACGCTGCAAAAGTATAAAATTTTGAAATAAAACTGTATCACGATTCGATATACCTTTGAAATTAACATTTGCAAAACACGGGCAATAGACATATGTTACTAATAATAAGGCAGTTAACAAATATACAGAAAAAAAACTGCACCCTCAACCGTCGGATCAGATCGAGGGCGCAGGTTGAGGGTGAGGTCGAGGACTTGGAGAAAACCAATCTGAGTGTCGGCATCGACTTGGGCTTGAATACCGTGCGATAATGGCGTCCATCGATAGGAGTGAAATCAGTCTCCTTGATTTCTCCATTTATGCTGACATCAAATCTTGCATCTTTAGATGAAGCTTCTCCATTGCTTCTGGCAAGGAGATTAGGCAACTGGGTTGCTGGCTTAGTAACATCAGCCATCAACAATTCCACTTCATATTCGCCTTTTGGTCCATCTATCTTATATTCCAAGTCGCCTTCACGCCAAGTCTGATAAATAGGTCCATCAATCGTATTCTGTACCTCAGATGTGGTACTTTTGTTTTCTCCTCCTATATATCCCCATGAGCCTGCCTTATGGGATTTCTCGTCAATGGCTTTTCTAGTTTTTGTGTCGACAAGCGAAGTTACTACCTTATATAATATAGGTGTCTCCGGAGTCCAAAGCTCAGGATTACTGATGAGCTTATACTGTTATTCCATGCGCCTGGTTTCGCCGGCTTTCAGAGTCACTTTTTTCTTGAAAGTTTGCAAGAGTTTTCCATCAGGCGCAAACAGTTCATTCCTGACCTCAAAAGTTGATGGCTCTGGTTTCACGTTGGGCCATGACTGGTATAACCATCATAGAACTTGTGAATGCGGTGAGAAATTACCTTTTAAACAAACAATTATCCAATGTACTAAAAGTCAAAATGTACCCGGTCCCCCATTGCTCATTGTCTCGGTCCCCGTTCCTCATCACGTCAGTCTCTTACTAAAATGTTTCTTACTTGAAAGCAGTTCAATGACAAAATAATAACCTAAAAAGAAACTTACTTGTAGTTTTTCCGTCAATTAGTCAATTCTACAATTAGACAATTATGAATTTGATTCTCTATAAGGAGAAAACCACAAAACTGTTTACCTAAAACCACAAAACTACGCATAAACCACAAAGTTGTTTACCAAAAATCACTGCATTTTGTAGCACAAACCACATTTTTGTTTACCTAAACCACTATTCTATTTACCTAAACCACTAAACTGTTTACCTGAAACCACTATATTGTTTACCAGAAACCACAAAACTGTTTACCTATCCTAGTAAAAAGCAGTTGCTCCTCTTGAGGTAAATAGAAATGTGGTTTTTACCTAGTTAAATTCATGAGAAAAACAGGTAAACAGAAATGTGGTTTATGAGAAAAATCGATGAACGTTCTGCCAGGTAAACAGTTTTGTGGTTTTTAAATTCTTATTCAGTTGCTACTAAAGAAAGAATCAAATTGTCTAGACAACTCCTTTAGGCGTTTTACATAACATACTAATATACTGATAGTTATACACATATTCAAATTGTATTCAGGTGCCGGATTTCAAATAGAATAAGATAAAAATTAGTATCTTATCAAGATAAAAACCACAAAACTGTTTACCTGAAACCACTATTTTGTTTACCAGAAACCACAAAACTGTTTACCTAAGAATAAAAGACTGATATAAAAATGATATAACTTATTACATATCAAATTATAACACGGGATTTGGTAAATAATTAATATAACCTCAAAATGGAATGAATTATATACATGACATTTCAGGTAAACAGTTTTGTGGTTTTGATGATAAGCCATTCTTAAAAGTAGGTAAACAGAAATGTGGTTTTACATACTAAAAAGAGGAAGTACGGTACTCCCCTACTTCCTCTTCTGCTTTCTTGTTCTGCTTAGCCTCTATAGAATACAGGCATGAATGAACCGACACAGTCAAAAAATTCTTGTGCCAGCCTTTCAAGACCCGATGTTTTCAAAGCAGCAAAATCATCATCACTAGCAGCAATACAGAATCTGTCATTCTTGATTCCTATGAATTTGCATCTGCCCAACAGGGCTTGCTGACTGGTATCCTGTACCATCGAAATAAACTGATTCCATTGCTCAAAACCTTGAGTCGTGTCTACTTCTATCTTCTTGTCAGGATTCTGATATACATGCGCAAAAAGATCTCCCTGCTGCGTGGCATCATCAGATGTTTTCTTTCCCCTATTACGGTTTATTTTTTCATTTAGACGACGAGCAATATCTGCATCTTTATCTCCGATATGATTGATACCTACATCCGTCCGCTTGATATGGAAGATAACATATTCAGGATCTCCCTTATGCTTTCCGTTCCGATAAATAAAGTCTTCTTCGGAAAATTCATCAAATACGATATCTGTCTCACTGCGACTAGCCATTCTGTTGAGATCTTCCCTTACCACATCGAGTACCTGTTTTCTGAATTGCGAGAATTTAGGATATTTATTCATCACAGGCTCCCCCTTGTCGTCAAGCAGAATATTGCCATGTTCATCAAGTTCTACCAGACCCAAATACTGTTTCATCGGCAAAAACTCAACCTTAACATCCAAGCTCTTGTCTAGTCCCATCTGACGAAGCAGATATATATAGAGTCGAGGTGTATTCACCTTCTTGGAATATTTAGCAATCATGGAGATATGGTGAATATATCCCTGACGCATGTCAAAAAGGCTCATAGTGAGTTTTGGATCTATCTCAAGTATTACTTCACCCTTGATGCGTTCTACTTTCTCACCATCGCTCTTTGTATAGCCTTTCTGCGTTGTCGGAATCTCGATGTTTGAAAATACGTGCTGTATCTTCTCTGTCTTGCTATCCGTCTTGACACGCACCGACAGGTTGAGGATATCGTTCTTCAGCGTATCACGCAGATTCTTATAATTATGAAACTCCGTTGATACCTGAAAATCCTTGATGTCTATTTTGATGGGCGGAATCTCCATAACAGCATGCTCTATTCCTTTCTCGAAAAGATAGTCGGAGCGTGCATCTCCAAGCACTCTCTTCTCGGTAAAATACTCTTCAACATACTTCTGCAGATGGGTACTTGCAACCATCAAGATGTTTTGTTGCAATAATGTATATTGCTTATCCAATTTTGTCAGCGAAAAAGGTGTGTTAATCCACACCAGATTCTTGTTTCCTTTTGGTTCACTCATATAAAAACCACATTTCTGTTTACCATAAACCACAAAGTTGTTTACCTAAAACCACTTTTTTATTTACTTAAAACCACATAAATATTTACCCGAAACCACCAAGCTATTTACCATAAACCATATTCCTATTTACCTAAAACCACTTTTCTATTTACCATTTCAAACATAACTCATTATTAATCAAGCTATTATGCTTTCTGTAATAAATAAGAGATATATAATTTATTATAAAGAATATTCTATAATTATCATTCTTTTGGTAAACAAAAATGTGGTTTTTGTAGGAACTTATACCTTATTTTTAAGCTTAGCGCTTTTTTAGGTAAACAGTTTTGTGGTTTTCACCCTTTTAATAACTACTTTTTGTTTGCTTACTTTTTCAAGTAATCCATCAGGATATTGTAGAGCAGGTTTTCCTGTGGGATATCATCTGAGAGGCATTTCATCTTCAGGAGAAGGAGTTCTTCCTTGTTAAGATATGTAGCCACACTCGTTCTGGTGCGTCTTTCCTCTGCAGTCCAGTAACTTTTTCTCTTGCGACCACCTTTAGATATATTTTTATCCTCTTCGCTTTTTGCCATTTCTGTGTTTAATAAACTTGGTCGGTCGTTCATACCCATATTTTCAAGAGACTCACCAATTTCTTCTAAATTTCTTTTTGCTACAGCCATAATTCTTATATTTTATAAGTTTATCTTCTTTTGTTTTATTATTACATGTTTCAACCTACCCTACCAAGATTAGATTTTGATGTTGAACATGCGCTTGATAGCAATTTCGTAATCGATACCTGTACTTGAGTAAGGTGCATATTCGAATATGCTTTGTCCGTGTGCCTGAGCTTCCAGGAACTTTACAGAGCGTCGGATACGGCAAGGCAGAATTAAGTCGCCATGTTTTTCGCCTAAAAGTTTGCTCAACTGCTTGGTAATCTTGGTTCGTTCATCTACCATAACTGGCAGGAGTCCAAGTAATTCCAAATTATCGTTCATGTGGAACTCTTTCACTTCATCCATTACGCTGAGTACTTCACTTACTCCCTTGACAGATAATGCTTCCATCTGTACTGGAATCAAAATCTTGCTCGCTGCAACCAAAGCATTATAAGTGTTCTTGGAAAGTGCTGGAGGACAGTCGATGAAAATGTAGTCGAAATCATCAAATACGTTTTTCAGTCCTTCTCCTGTCATGTCATGGCAATCGTTGTCTTGCAAGCATCCCAGTAATACCGTGTAGCTCTTCATCTGTTCCCTCAGTGAAGGACCTCCTGGAAGGTGTTGTTCTATATTTTCCATCTGAGCTGATCCTGGAACTGCATATACTCCATTTTTACATTTGTAGACTGGCACACCACTCTGTTTGCACATGGCGTTGTATATGTTATCATATTCGTTATCTCTCACTCCGAAAAGCGAAGAGAGGTTGCATTGTGGGTCTAAGTCTATTACCAGAACCCTGAGATTGTGATTCAACCGGACTATGCCAGAAGCCAGAGACTGCACAGTAGCCGTCTTGCCTACTCCACCCTTGTTGTTTACTACTGCAACAATTTCCTGTAGTTCATGTTTCATATTTCTTTTTTCCTTATTTCACATTATTGTTTAATACAATTTACATATATTAGAATTGCTGGCAATTAGAATAAACGGATTGATTTATATTCTTTCGTCCGGAAAGACTAAAAGTCTTATTTCTGGATTATCTAATGTTCTTAAGTTCTAATATTGGTTGCAAAAATAACCAAAATAGTTGATATAAAAGAATTTATCTTCTTATTTCTTTGTAAATATCCTCTTTTTTATACTTTTCTAACAATCTTCATGAAGAATAAGCATCACTTCGAATGTATTACTAAACGAAAATATGAATATTCTAATTGACGGACAAATTGATTATACTTATATATGAATATTCCTTTAAACATATATTTGTATAGACTATTATACTAATAAATGATTATACTGAGATACGAATAAACATATTTATGTATAGCTATATAAACAAAAGAACAAATAAACTAATATACGTAAAGATGTATATAAGAATAGACGAAAATACAAATCTGCGTATAAACAGATATACTAATTGCCAGCAATTATAACAATCTAATGATTGGCGAGATAAATAAACATGTATATTACAAACCTAACATGTTAACGCTTTATAATTCAGCATTTTGATTATTCTTTTTGTAGAATATCTATCATGTATAAAGTTAGAATGTTCGTTTAGTCTAATTGCCTAATAAACTAAAATACGTATATTCAACAGGAATAGTTTATATAAGATATGTTAATTTTTCCTCTAAGTGCATACAACCTATTGAAATTTTCAGTATCTTTACAGAGTTAAACGGATGTCGAACCTTTAAAACTATAACATCATGAAAATTGGTATTCCAAAAGAGATTAAGAATAATGAGAACCGTGTTGGAATGACACCTGCAGGAGTAGCTGAATTCATTCGACATGGTCACGAAGTGATGGTTCAGCATACGGCTGGAGAGAACAGCGGATTTGCTGATGAAGCGTATGAAAAGGTAGGAGCCATAATCTTACCCGACATTCAGAGTGTATATCGTGAGGCGGAAATGATAGTAAAGGTGAAAGAGCCTATCGCTGAGGAATATCCACTAATCCATCAAGACCAGCTTGTATTCACTTATTTCCATTTTGCCTGTGACAAGGAACTTACCGATGCCATGCTCAAGAGTGGTGCTGTCTGTCTGGCTTACGAGACTGTGGAGACAGATAACCACCATTTGCCTTTACTCATTCCGATGAGTGAAGTAGCTGGAAGAATGGCCATTATTAATGGTGCTTTTTATCTGCAGAAGACAAAGGGAGGAAAGGGAAAACTGATGAGTGGTGTACCTGGTGTGAACCGCGTCAAGGTTTTGGTATTGGGCGGCGGAACCGTAGGAGAAGCTGCTGCAAGAATGGCTGCAGGAATGGGAGCTGATGTATGGATTACAGATATCAGTTTGCCTCGTCTTCGTCAGTTAGAGATGGAGCTGCCTATCAATGTACACACGCTTTATTCCAACGAGCATAATATTCGTAGAGAATTGGCAGATGTGGATATCGTTGTGGGTAGTGTGCTCGTACCAGGTGATAAGGCGCCGCATCTTATCACGAAAGATATGTTGAAATTGATGGAGCCAGGAACTGTACTTGTTGATGTAGCAATCGATCAGGGTGGCTGTTTCGAGACATCGCATCCAACCACACATTCTGATCCGACATATATGGTCGATGGAATCGTTCATTATGCAGTAGCTAATATTCCTGGTGCTGTGCCGAATACCTCTACTACAGCCTTGACCAATGCTACGCTGAAATATGCATTGGCGCTTGCTGATAAGGGTTGGCGAAAGGCCTGCAAGGAGGATAAAGCCCTGTATAGGGGTTTGAATATCGTAAATGGAAAGGTGGTATTCAAGGCCGTAGCGGATGTCTTCGGACTGGAATATGAAGCAATGATACTTTAAGTAGAGTAGGGGAGGGTTCCATAACACAAAAGCTATGGGATCCTCTTTAAATAATGTATTACGGAGAACAGAATACACTTTGTTTGATTTGAACGCTTACTGATAGCATTTTTTTAGAGAAAAAGACTTAAAAACCGGGAAAATGTAAGGAAAATAGGAGAAAATGCAGGAATATGTGTATAAAATAAGTTAATTTTGTAACATGATGCTATAGTTTTAGATATTTTTTATACTTTTGTGCCATGAACATGAAGTTTAACTAACATTCAGTTATTATGAAGAAGAAAAAAAGCTTGTTGCTTTTCTTGGCAGCAACTTCAGCCAGCTTTGTGCAGGCAGCCCTTCCAGTTCATACCAGTTTTGCGGCTGGTATTGAAAATGTGCAAGAAAAAGGTCATACCTTTATAAAAGGAAGAGTGATTGATTCCGAGGGAAATCCTCTGGTAGGTGTCACGGTGCAGATCGAAGGCACAAGCTATGGTGTTATCACAGATGCTGATGGTAACTACATACTGGAATTTCCATCTATGGCGCATCCTAAAATTGTATTTTCCAGCATTGGTTACAAATCGAAGAGTATTGAATTTCGTGGCGTAAAAAGAGCAGAACATGATGCTGGAGTTGGATCATGTTGCGCTGGATGATCTCGTTGTCATCGGTTACGGCAGCAAGAGCCGTAGGAATGTAACTACCGCTATTTCTACCGTGAGTCAGGAACAGATAAGCAAGTTGGCTGCTACCACACCAATCCTCGATGGTCTTCTTCAGGGTACTGTAAAGGGCGTATTGGCTACTACCGCAAATGGTGAGCCTGGTTCATCTCTCAAGTTAAACATCCGCGGTATTACATCTCCTTATCCTAAATCGGGTAAAGGTAACAACAACCAGCCTCTTTATGTCATTGATGGCGTTCCTACCTTTATGGAGGATACCGGCATCAACCCGCTCATCAATATCTCACCAAACGATATTGATGAGTATCGATGTGCTGAAAGATGCCGCAGCTACTGCGATCTATGGATCTCGTGGAGCCAATGGTGTCGTTATTGTCAAGACCAAGAACGGAAAGCGCAATGAGAAGACCAAGGTAGATTTCGGCTACACATTCTCGTTCAGTAATCCTATCAAAAACTATAAGCCATTGAACATTTCTGAATACAAGAATGTGCAGGACGAGATTCTGCGTAATACTGTAAATGGTATGAACGACGGCAGTTCGATGGTGGAATTGTATGGCGGAACCGACTATCTGAGCCAATTTGGTAACATCGGATATAATGCCGAGACGGGTGCCTATACATATAATGGACTTAATGAGAGTCTCTTTGGTACGACGAATACCAACTGGGCTAAGGAGGTGATCAACAAGAATGCGCCTACCCACCAGTATAATGTAGCCATCAGAGGTGGCAGCAACAGGACCAACTATTCATTCTCCTTCAACGGTATGAACCAGGAAGGTCTGCTCATCAACGACCGTATGGAGAGATATGGTGCCAGACTCTCTTTGGATTCTGAAATCAATAAGTATATCACCGTGGGTGGTGTACTCGACTATACCTACTCTTCTCGCAAGAGCGGAAGCAACGATCCTGCATTGGGTTATGACAACGACTCATGGAAGACTCGCCCAGACCTGACCGTACGCGATGCAGACGGTAACCTGAATCGAGTAGATAAGTTTGGCGAATATACAAGTAGCTATATGGATGCAAGTCCGGTGGGAAAACTCCAGAGAAAGACCCAGTATGAGAACGACCAGTTCTCCGGAAATGCCTATATTGACATCAAGCCTATTGAAGGTCTTACCCTCCATGCTGATGCCAACATATCCCGTTTCATCTTCAGCAACAGCTATTTCTCTCCGAAAGTTTCCTTGCCGGAACAGTATGAGACAGAACCAACTTCTACGCTCGCAGAGGCTAACTATCGCAACACGAATACGTCTATCAACTTCCGTGCTGACTATAAATTCAAGATTACTGACGACCATCGCTTCGACGTGATGGCTGGTTATAGTGCTGACAGATATTGGAGCAAGGAACACGACCAGGCTTACAGCGGATTCCCTAATGACGATGTGCTCAACAATGCCAGTTCTGCAACTACCGTCAACAAGCCTATGGAGACTTATTCCAAGAGTGGACTCAATTCCCTCTATGGCCGTTTGAGCTATGATTTCCTCTCACGTTATCTGCTTGATTTCAGTCTTCGTTCCGATGAGTCATCAAAATTTGGACCGGGTAACAAGCGTGGTACTTTCCCTGCAGTTTCTCTGGCCTGGCGCATCAATCAAGAGCCTTTCCTGGAATCTGTAAGAGATATTGATGATCTGAAGTTCCGTTTGAGTTGGGGTAAGACAGGTTCTACCAATGTATCCGACTTCTCTTACATCCAGTATTTCAACTCCAATATCTATGGTGGACAGAGTGCCATTACCTTAGCCACTACTTATCCTAACAAGGATATCAAGTGGGAGATGACTACTGAATACAATGCCGGTGTTGACTTCTCGTTCTTCAATGGCAGACTGAACGGTAGCTTTGATATCTATCACCGTAAGACAGATGGCGCCTTGGCTCCAGCTCCTATCGCCTTGGAGTTTGGTATCGGTACATTCTACAGCAATATTCTCGACCTGACCAATAATGGTTTCGAGTTCTCTATCGGAGGAGATGTGGTTCGCACCAAGGATTTCACCTACAATACGATGCTCAGTATCTCATCCAACAAGAATAAGATAACCAAGCTCAATGGTTCTACACTCGACATGATGCACCAGGATCTCTACATGGAAGGTCATGCGATGGGAACCGTGAAGGGTTACAAGGTGGCTGGTATTTTCCAGAGTCAGAAACAGATTGATGAACTGAATTCTCAGGCACAGGCAAACGGATATGATTTCTATCAGGATGGTGCTCACGTAGGCGACTATATGTTTGTGGATACAGATGGCAACGGGTATATTACCGAGGCAGACCGTACGGCTATCGCCAATCCGGAGCCAAAGGTGTTCGGAGGTTGGTCACATACCTTATCTTATAAGAACCTCACCCTGTCAATGCTCTTCCAGTATCAGTTTGGAGGTCATGCATACTACAGTACTATGCAGGAATCTGCAGCCGGTAGTCTGGGTCAGAGTATTCTGAGAGAAATGTACGGCAATACCTGGACACCGGATCGCACGGATGCCAAGTATGCTCAGCTGGTATGGTTGCCTGCAAGCATGGACAATACAAATACCAACGACCGCTATGTATATTCCAACTCATATTTCCGTCTGAGAAATATCACGCTCTCCTATAATTTCGAGCCATCTCTTCTGGAGCGCCTGCACATCAGCGGAGCATCTGTGTTCTTCACAGCCACCAACCTGTTTACCATTACTAACTGGCCAGGTTTGGATCCAGACATGTCGGCAACAAATGCCTTCTTAAAGACAACAGAGAACAAGGACGTTTATCCAATGAGCCGTTCTTTCTCTATCGGTCTGAAATTACAATTCTAACTCATACAAAGACTGTAGATTATGAAACATATAAGATTTCAATTTCTTACGCTCCTTTCAGCCACAGCACTGACTCTTACATCGTGTGACCTGATAGGTAGCCTCGACGGCATCGAACCAGAACATGTGGTTACTGATGACAATTATATCACTGATGTCTCAACTGCACAGACGGCGCTCAATGGTGTCTATGCCTCATGGCGCAGCACGGGTGTATCTTACCTGCGCTATGGAATGTCGTCTATGGCTCATACCCAGACTCAGGCGATGGCAATGGGGGCGGATGAGTTTGCTGCCGAGAATATCGAGACCAATAACAGTAATGTGGAGACGGCTTATACCGCCTACTACAATGTGATTAATACGGCCAATACCTTCCTGGTACATATCAACAAGAATATACCAGGACTGAGCGAGGAGAAACGTACAGAGATGATTGCAGAGGCTCGTTGCCAGCGTGCCTTGGCTTACCTTACTCTACTGAAGTGCTTCGGAGAATATTGGAAGCAGGATTCACCATACGGTGTCTGCATCTTCCAGGACGAACTGGTAAGAGATAACCAACCACGCAAGCGTTCATCTGTGGCTGAAACTTACAAGTTGATATCTGATGATCTCGACTATGCCATCGCCCATTGTGAACAGCATCCGGCAGATCATTATCACATGAGTTCTGTTTTCGCCAAGGCTTTGAAAGCCAAAATGTATATGGCTCAGGATAATTATGCTGAAGCTGCAAGACTGGCAGAGGAAGTAATCAGTGAGGCTGAAGCAGCTGGTTATGGTTTGGAAAGCGATTATGCCAAGATCTTCGACGAACAGTTTAATTCTCAGGAGATGCTCTTTGCTCCTTATACAGCCAATCCAAGTGAGTTGATGGACTCAAACTGGTATATGTTTTCTCCAGGTTCACTCCTCAAGAAGGTGGCAGATGATTTAGTTCCAGATGATGAAACAGGTGGAGATATTGTTATTCCAAACCCAGGAGATGGTGGGGACGTTGTTGTTCCTGATCCTGATGGTTCTTCTGATGGTAGTGCTTCTGGCGATGGTGGTGTTGTTATTCCAGGCGGCGATGGTGGAGTAGTCATCCCAGGCGGTGATGGAGGCGTAGTTATTCCTGGTGGTGATGGCAGTGATTTCCCATTCTTCCCAGGTGATGAAGATGTAGCTTCATACGATGCGCTATATACATGGGCCTATAAGGGAGATGCCATGAACGGTATTGGAAAATATAACAAGTTGACTCCTGAAATGTTCTATGCTGATTCTTATTACTTCATGCGCCTTGCCGAAGTCTATTATATCGCTGCCGAAGCAGAGGCTCGTCAGGGTCAGTATGCTAAGGCTCGTACGCTCTTGGCTACAGTCATCGAACGTGCTGGATATACTGAGGACGATGTGAACGCAATTGCCGATAGTGATCTTCTGGGTGAAATTCTCAAGCATAAGTTGTGTGATATGAGTAACGAAAATCTGGAAGAATGGTTCGATCTTTGCCGTTATAACCGTCAGGGTGGTTTCGAGAGTTGGACAGAAGATGAGAAAGCTGAACTTCCTAGCTTCCGCCGATATCTTCTTCCTATACCAAAGGCATCTATGGGAGCCAATAATCTTCTGGTTCAGAATCCGGAATATGTGAATCAATAAACATTATATAATAAATAATATCGAGAAAAAATGAATAAGATGAAAATGAAAACTTGCATGATGACACTTGCCGGTCTTGTACTTGCAATGGCTGCCAGCGCGCAGAATTTTGTGATGAAAGGTAAGGTTAAAGGTAACGTGGACGGCTGTTCTGTCATGTTACAGAAGTATGGATTGGAAGGTGTTACCAATCTGGATAGCGTTACAATCAAGAATGGTGAGTTCACCCTCAAGGGGGTAGTTAACCAGCCTGAGCAGTATCAGATGGTTATTGATATGAACAAGCCTGGTACAGCTGAGCCTGACTATCAGAAAATATTCTCAACAAGAGTCTATGTAGAGAATAAGCCGATGACCTACGATGTAGATCTTACCGGTTTTCCTGCAGAGCGTGATATGAGTATGATAGAGCCTGTTGTAAAGGGTTCTACCACTCAGGATATTTATCAGGCTTATCTTGAACTGATGTCACCTATTCAGGACAAGATGCACAAGATGGATGATAGTATCAACCAGACTACCGATTTGGCACAGCGTGTATCCCTTGCCAAGGAAGCCATCAAGTTGCAGGAGGAAATGCGCCATCAGACCAGTCTGTTTATTCAGCAGCATACCACTTCTCTGGTAGCCTTCGACTTGCTTCTCGAGAGTTTCTCTTCTTTACCAACCCCATATACCTCTCAGCAGATTGACGAGATGATGGGCTGGTTGAAGAACGACTGGAGTTCTTCGGCACAATATCCGATGCTGCAGATGCAGGCAGAGATGGCAAAGCATACAGCTATCGGCAACCATTATATCGATGGTACCGTTGTCACTCCTGAAGGCAAGCAGGTGAAGCTTTCTTCACTTATCAAGAAGGGTGAATACACCATGTTGGAGTTCTGGGCTTCCTGGTGTCGTCCATGCCGTCAGGAGATTCCACATCTCAAGAAGGTACACGAGAAATACAAGGATTTCAACATCATCAGTATTTCCGTAGATGAGAGAGATGCCGACTGGAAAAAGGCAATGGCCAAGGAAGGAATGACCTGGACACAGGTTCGCAATCCTGAAGGTTTTGGTGGTATGGTGATGGGCGAGTATGGCATCAATGGTATTCCAGCCTGTCTCATCCTAGATAAGGATGGCAATTTCTATAAGACCAACATGCGTGGTGCTTATCTTGATGCTTTCCTGTTCGATTACTATAAGGAATAAAGTAGTTTAGTGCATAAAAATATTCCCCGATATGAATCCTCAGTATTCCTGCAGGATTCGTATCGGGGAATTTTGTTGATGACTTGTATGAAGGATAGATCTTCTCGAAATGAAAATCCATCATTGTTATTTACCATGCCTCCAGTTTATCTGCAATCTCTGGCATCTTATCCTTGGTGAATACAGGATTCTTGCCTTCCTTCTTCTGTTGGCGATAGTCTTTCAACAGGAAGACGGCCTGACGGGAAAGCAGGACGATGGCTGCGAGATTGCAGAGGGTGAGAAGAGCCATCGTGATATCTGCAAAACTCCATGCAAAATCCAGAGATACTACCGCTCCAACCATTACCATTGCTGCTACAGCAAGACGATAGACAAATACACCCAGCTTGGAGTCCCTGATATATCTCACGTTGGTTTCTCCATAATAATAATTGCCGATGATGCTGCTAAATGCAAACAGCCATATCATTACCGCAACAAACGGATTGCCGATGTTTCCGATTTCGTGGGTCAGGGCATCCTGGGTGAGTTGAATTCCATTTGAAGCCGTAAGATCCACACCGCTCACCAGGATGATGAAAGCGGTGCAGGAACATACCACCAGCGTATCTGTAAAAACGCCCAAAGCCTGTATCAATCCCTGTTTTACAGGATGACTGACTGTAGCTACCGCAGCAGCATTCGGTGCACTACCTTCACCTGCCTCATTACTGAACAGACCTCGCTTGATGCCCTGTATCACTGTAACGCCAAGAACTCCGCCAGCAGCCTGATTGAATCCGAAAGCATTCTCAACAATGGTAAGCAGAACCTTTGGCAGACTGGTGATATTCCAAACAACAACACCTACAGCTATCAGAAGATAAACGACAGCCATCACTGGAACCACGGTAGAAGAGAACTTAGCCACTCTATGGATGCCACCGAAGATGATGAGCAGGGTGAGCACAGTGAGGGCAATTCCCATGGTGGCAGGCTCGATGCCAAAAGCCTTCTGCCATGCCAGACAGATAGTATTGCTCTGCACTGAATTATAGGCAAAGCCGAAGGTAATGATCATCAGCACGGCAAAAAGAATACCCATCCATCCTTTTCCCAAACCATACTTCATATAATAGGCCGGTCCGCCATAGAAAGATGTTTTGCCTTTCCGCTTGTAAAGTTGGGCGAGAGTTGATTCTATGAAAGCGGATGCAGAGCCCAGTAAAGCCAGCATCCACATCCAGAATACGGCTCCCGGTCCACCGATGCTGATAGCAGTAGCCACACCGGCAAGGTTACCGGTTCCAATACGGCTAGCCAATGCTACCACGAATGCCTGGAAGGAAGAAATGTGTTTCATTTCTCCATCCACTTTCACCTCCATCGACAGTTCATCGTGTCCTATTTCTTCCGGTTGTACCTTGTCGGGATGAATCAGCAGCCTGATCATCTCTCTGATAAGGCGGAACTGGACGAAACGGGTACGCCAAGTGAAAAACAGGGCACAGCATATCAAGACGGTGATGATGATATACGACCAAAGGAAATCGCTAACCTGAACTAAAATGTTTTGTATTGAATCTATCATTTATCTATTTAAACCTTATTATTTCTTTACTATTTTATAACCTTCAGAACCTGGTCTGCAATACTTTTCATTCCCTTGATAGTAGGGTGACCGTTTTTCTTGTCAATATCATGAAGGGCAATGACAGGAACCTGATATTTGTTGCAGATCTTTTTTACCGACTCATTGATTACATCCTTGAGTTCAGAGTTTAAGATGAAATATACCTCTACATTTGGATAATGCTGTCGTATATCTGAAAGCAGCTTGGCCATGGCTGGGCGGAAACAATACAAATCTGCGCGCTTCCAGTCGCTATACTGATAGTTGCCGAGCGGGGCATCAGCCCAGTTGTCATTCGTAGCACCGCAAATCAGGATGATATCCGGATTGCCAAGAAGAGAACTTCGGGTGATGAAAGAACGGTCGGTATAATCTTCGTCACGATAGCCAGTGTTGCAGATGGTAGCACCAGAATAGGAATTGATATTTCCCATCTTATAGCCTCCTTCCTTGATAACTTGCCACCACCAGGTTTGCTCAACCTTGTTTACATCTGTAGTTTCTGGTGGAGTAGTAGGTGAGTACCAGGTGGCATAACCCTTAGGAATGAACCCCTCGAAAGTGGAATACGAGTCACCGAGAACGGCAACGGTCTGCTTCACCTGTGCCATGAGCGGCATGAAGGTGAGCATAATGAAAGAAATGATAATCGTAAATCTTTTCATGATGCTTGTTCTTGTTTTAATGCTTCTTATGTAATTCTGCTGCAAAAGTAATATAAATATGTGAATAGACAAAAAATATCGGAGGAAAATTCATCTTTCTGTTTCTATTTTTGTCTAAAACTAGCATGATTTGAGTTATACCATAATTTAATCATGTGCGCGCTCAAGCGCATATGCACGCAAGCGCACGCATGCATATATATAATAATGTATACACAAAAAATCGCCATGCTAAAATCTTTATAAATGTTAAATGCTTGCTAAAAAAGCAACTTTTTTGCGAAAAGATTTGGCGGAATGAAAAATAGTTAGTAC